>Ga0208492_1000043_pt1 | contig 137473 bp, 134 predicted proteins | sample Subbioar_CSW14AB_FD_184820 | JGI IMG/M metagenome (GOLD analysis project Ga0208492, IMG submission 184820) | Serpentinite rock and fluid subsurface biosphere microbial communities from McLaughlin Reserve, California, USA - CR12Mar_CSW14AB (SPAdes) | ecosystem: Environmental > Terrestrial >...
AGAGACCGCATAAGTCATTGGGCTATTTATCACCAATACGATATGCAAACAAATGGGAGGAAAAACAGAAAAATATTACCTTAGAAAACTCTAACTAAACGTGGCACTAAATTATGGGGAGCTTACAATCAGAGACCATATTGCACGATTGAATGCAGATGGCAGTGTAGATGATAGTTTTGATTCGAATAGAGGTGCCAATGAAAAAATAAATACCATTGCCTTACAAGCTGATGGAAAAATATTGATTGGTGGAGATTTTACGAAGCATATTGGTACAACTAGAAATAAAATAGCTCGACTGAATGCCGATGGCAGCCTAGATAAAACCTTTGAATCTACTGTAGGGGCTAATTACAAGGTGCGTACCATTACCCTACAATCTGATAAAAAAATATTAGTTGGCGGAGATTTTACCAAATACAATGGAATCAACAGAAACCAAATCGCACGCTTGAATGCAGATGGTACTTTAACAAATGATACATTCAACCGTGGTACAGGAGCAAATGGGGATGTGCGAACCATTGTACTACAACCCGATGGAAAAATATTGGTTTTACAATCTTTAGAAGTGGTGGAGAGTGAGATACAGCCTTGTCCGAATCTTAAAAAGCTGGAAAATATTTGTATCAATATTGATAGTCGAAGCAAAGATCCAAAACCGAAAGGTGATTATGTATATATGTACCAAAGAAAACTTTTAGACGCCGCTTGCGTAGATGTTGAAAAGGATAGTGAAGAAGTGATTGGTGAAAAAATACGTAAGATGTGGGATGCTGCTTTTGCGCAACAGAAATTGAATTGTCATAGTATACAATTCTATCCCAGTGGTGGTAATATTTTAAAATTTGCCGTATCCTCTAAATTCACTGAATTTATTGACGATGCGATTTGGTGGAAAGTAAATCTCAACTTTATAGATGAGGTAGATAAAGAAACGGTTTTAGATTATGTACGAGGTCAAATTGAAAAAAATAAAGGCACCAGTATTGTCTCTACACTCCAACATTATTACAAAATTTTGAGAGAGGCGGGTGCGAAACATGCGGCAGAGTTAAAAAAGTAAGGGTGAATTGATATTCATCATTATAGTTTATAAGATATCCGCTGTTGTTGGTCGCGGGCGAGTAACAATGGCGAGAGAAATTACATAGCGTTATAGAGGTAAAAGTTTGATATTTCGGAAGGATACCGGTTTTTGCCAATCTTGTAAGGCAATATGTCCTTTGGTGGCCACACCAAATTCGGGATATGCTTTAAAATGAGTTTGGGCTACTGCATCTTTCCAGTCTTGCGATGTTAGATCCTGTTTAGCTGTGCGTACTCCATTCAGATAAAATTCAATCACACCATTTACTTGTTTGATTGTCGATTGGTTCCACTCTCCCGGTTTCTTGTTGGTAACTGTTGCAGGTTCTTTGGTAAATGCATACAGACTTCCCGGTTTCTTTTCAGGTTTATCAAAATCTACATGTGCTTTCTCTAATAACTGGTATTCGGGACCCGTCATCCAAGCTGCCATCAGTTCCTTCTTTTCCCGGACGTTGATGAATACACCACTATTGCCGCCTTCACTTATTTTCCATTCAAATTGTAATTCATAGTTTTCATAGGACTGGTCTGTTACGAGATCGGTTACTTCCAGTTCTGTTCTTTTGGTGGGGTCGCATTGCAGTTCACCATCTTTGACCAGCCATACAGCAGGTACACTTTCTTTATTATAACCGTGCCAGCCTTTGGTGGTTTTACCATCGAATAATAATATCCAGCCTTGTTTTTTTTCTTCGCTGGTGAGTTGGTTTTGGGAACCGGTACAACCGATAAGAAATATGATATTAATAAACGCTACTATTAAGCAAATACGCATACGCTGTTAATTGGGCTTTTGAGTGAATGGTTCCGGATACAATAAATATACTAAAAATTTTATTGCATTATAAATCAATTACTTACAACTAATTAACACAAAAAGTCATACCATAATCTTACTTTTTATTATTTTAGTCATATTATAGCATTACTTTTTACATAATTTTGTCAGACTATAGTATGATATTATGAGCAAAAAAGCACTTCAGATACAGCACCTAAACGAAAAAATGTTGGCCTATTCAACCCTGTCTACAATCGTTCAACCGCAAACAGGTTGGGTTAAGGCTTTGCGTGTTGCTTTGGGTATTTCTCTCGAGCAATTGGGTCGTAAGTTGGGTATTACCAAACAAAGTATGCAGGATATAGAAAAACGTGAACAGGACGGTAGTATTACCATCAGGGCTTTGAGAGAAACCGCAGCTAAGCTTGACATGCAACTAGTATATGGTTTCGTACCGAAAGATGGTTCCTTAGAAGCATTGATTGAGCGAAAGGCAGAAGAAAAAGCAACGCAGATCGTATTGCATACAAGCAATACCATGCGCCTGGAAGACCAAGAAAATTCAGCTGAAAGAATTAAAAAAGCGATTGAAGAAAAAAAGAATCTGTTTAAGAACGAGCTACCTAAATTATTATGGGATTAGATTTTGACTATACGGATGGACAAACACCTCTTGATGAAGATGAGAAAGATGCGCTGCTCATCCCTTCTATTACTACGCGTGGTGAACTGGATGAGTTTGAACAGCTGAATATTGAAAATGCAATGGTCTTCTACTGGAGCAAACGCATCACTATTCATAAATTTTTTACTGAAGCATTTATCAAAGCCGTACACAAAAAAATGTATGGTGATGTTTGGATGTGGGCCGGAGAATTTCGAAAAACAGACAAGAATATTGGCGTTGACAAATGGACTATTTCAATCGCGTTAAAAGAATTGCTGGATGATGCGCTTTACTGGGTAAAACACAATGTATACAAACCCGAAGAAATTGCCATCCGCTTTAAACATCGGCTTGTAAGTATTCATTGTTTTCCGAATGGTAACGGCAGGCATAGTCGTTTTATGGCCGATCTGTTATGGTACAGGGTATATAAAGGAGAAAAGCCATTTAGCTGGGGAGCTTTTAGTCTTGTAAAACAAGAAGATGCAAGAGCTACATATTTAAAGGCTTTGAAAGAAGCAGATCAGGGGAATATGGAACCATTGATTCTTTTTGCGAAATCATAGTGAACCTGACACAGAGGGAGCAGCACTTGTCACGCTGAACAAGTTATTCTTATTGTAGTCTGTAACACAGGGGTTATAGTGTGTTATGAAAATTTAATGTAGTGTAAAGGCTAAAGAAAATAATTCTTGAATATAATGGATACAGAAAGCCAACGATCAACCACCATGCTGCCAACAATAACCGTTGGTTTTTGCTTTTCTTTTACACTGAGTTCCTTTTTTGGTGATTCCCTGGCAATGACCATTTTCCCTAACAGTACTCTTATTAGAGTATCCTTCCACTTCAGTGTTTGAGGTATGTGTTAAGGAATCCATTTTTTGTTCGAGACGAGTGATGCGTTCATTGAGCTGTTTCGACTCAGTAACTTTTCCATTTGGATCATCGCAGGAATACAAAAGAGAAACAATAATGATCAGTAGTATATTTCTCATTTTTGAGTATTGGTTAATTGGATGGTTTGATTATGATCAACAGAAGTATTGTTTTTTATACTATCCTTCGATCCGAATTCTTTTTCCCAGATATAGCGTGTCATCACTCTCAAATGTCGAGTAGTTTCAATGGGATGTTTACCGCCGCCGGTAAAAAACTCTCTATTCTTATTACCAAAATAATGTACCACTCCAATTGATTTCTCTGTGATGGTACTTAAATCGGTGATCTTCCTAAAATTTTTCCACCTTTCTTCATTAAATAGAACCTTATCATTGTTCTCTTCGTCACAATCGATCCTCTCATAGTGATCACCTGTCCAATACATACAGTTAGCACTTTTATTATAGAACCAATAAATTGATATTGAAAAAATCGAAACAAATAAGGCGACACCAATGATCAGCCATTTCTTATCTATTGTCAACCTCTTTTTTCCTGTTCTTTTCTCACTAACCGCATTTATTGGAACAACCGGTACTTGTTCATGAGCTGTTATTGCAATATTATTCTCCAACTCATTTCGCTGGGATTGACCCAATATATCATCGCTCTTATCATCTGCTGCTGCTTCCATCTCTTGCGATACCTTTTCACCTACCTTATCATCACTATTTAAAATCGCTTTTTCCTTCTCGCTTAAAATTACATCCATTCCATACCGGTACGGTCTATGCGGAAAATCTATTAACCAGGCAAGTAGTTCTACATTTTTATCTTCTGTACTAAGCGCTATGCCCTTCAAATAATTAGAGAATGCTTTAAACTTTTCTGTCGGAAAGTTTTCGATGGGAGTTAAGAATGAGCCATTCGCTGCGGCTGGTCCAAAAAAAGATCTAAGAACAGGTTCATCTTTTCTATCAGGTCTTTCCTTATAAACAGTAAGGCACTCTTTGCGGATACTTGCCGGTGTTGGCTGCTTCAACGCAGGAGAGAATTCGGGCGTACTGCGTAACAATTGATAAGTACGAAATACCAGTTTGATGTATGCCGGGTGAGTCAGCCGCATATAATTTCTCTTCCTTCTAAATGTACATAATAACCGGAATTTTTGGAATTAGCGGATCAAAATAAGCTCCTAACCAGCGTTGAATTTTACGGTTTCCCGGAATCTTCGGAATCATTGGAATTACCGGAATCCATTGCTGATCAGGCTTTTAGGCGATGCTATGTTTGTATCATGATCGTTTGGTAACAGTTACAACATATCAAATGATCTGCAGAGTGCAGCGATCGCAGCGAGGTTAGCAAGTATGGGAAGTTGCTGGCCAAACTGCGATCAACGCCCTTCCTTCCCATCGTAAGAAGCGCTTCTTACAAAACAGTCTCTGCCGGGATCGCAACCCGGTACGAGCAATTTTTTACCACATTTTAAATCATTCAACAATGGTAGAACTATTGATATGGTTGGCTATATTCTTATGTATTAACCCAACCCAGACACCCGATAAAAACGGTAATTACAAAAAGGGACATACTACAACTGTTTCAACTACCGATGATACGGGTGGTGAAACAGGAAGTAATCCCAAGCCACCGGTACCACCACCGCCACCACCTCCCACAGGGGGTTAACAGGCAACACAAAGGGCAGAAGTTATTCTGCCCTTTTTTATATATTTAAGAAAACTAAATTCTTGAAAGTATCAAAAGGCCAATTGTTTGTCTTAATCATCTTACTTCTTTGGGGTTGCGGCATCAAGAAAGATAATACTCCCGGGAAGTATACAGACTATGACAGAGGCAATTGGTATCATCACCTGGGAAAATTGGATTCTGCTTTCCTGATGTACAACAGGTATGTTGATAATGCCGACGATACACTTAAAAAAGGAACCGCATACAGGTTCATGGGTGATATGCAATGGGAAGCGGGCGATCTTCATGGCGCCGAAGAAAGTGCAACAGGCGCTATACGAACACTTGATACACTGAATACCGAACACCACAGCGAACTATGCTTTACCTATCGCTTATTGGGCAATATCAATGTCGACCTTCAGCATTATGATGAAGCCATCAATATGTATAACAGGGCGATGCGCTTTTCAACAGATGATAACTTTCCACTTGAGTTAATGAATGATAAAGCCGTTGCACTTCAGAAAAAAGGAGCATACAATAAAGCCATTGCTATTTATGATTCCGTCCTACGACTAAAAATCAGCAATCCATCTCTTTTTGCAAGAATATTGGATAACAGTGCCACCACAAAGTGGCGGTTGAACTCCAGCCATCCGGTATTACCCGAATTCTGGCAGGCACTACGCATACGAACCGATAGCCAATATCATCGTGGCTTAAATGCCAGCTATGCCCATCTGTCTGATTATTATGAAAAAATAAAACCCGATTCTGCTTTATGGTATGCCAACAAAATGTTGCAGCAGGCATACATCATCCAAAGCCCTGCTGACAGGCTGGAAGCGATTGATAAGCTCATCAAACTTGATAATGCAGTGGCTTCAAAGAAATGGTATAACCAATTTAAAAAACTAAATGACAGCCTGCAGCTTGCCAGAGATACAACCAGGAATCGCTTTGCACTCATTAGATATGATTCCCAAAAAAGCAAAGCAGACAATCTTGCATTAAAATCAAAAGTCACCACACAACGTCTATGGTTTTATGGATTGGTGGGGCTAGCAGCGATTGTAATTATTCTGCTATGGAGCTGGTATAATAAACGCAAACGCCGCATCAAACAAGCAGCAGAACTATCCATAAGAGATTCGAAATTAAAAACCTCTCAAAAAGTACATGATGTAGTGGCCAACGGACTTTACGGAATCATGAACGAACTGGAACACAGTGAGGAAATTAAACGGGATCCCTTACTGACAAGAATTGAATTGCTGTATGAAAAATCAAGGGATATATCGAAAGAAGAAATGAGTTTCACAGATGACACAGATTACAATAAACAGATCCATAGTCTGCTGAATGAATTTACCAATGAGCAAACCAGGGTATTTGTAGTGGGCAACCAACCTGTATTCTGGAACAAAGTTACCGGTGTTCAAAAAGATCAGCTTTTATTGATTCTTCGCGAGATCATGACCAATATGAAAAAACACAGTGGCGCAACCAACGTGGTCGTAAAATGTAAAGAAGACAACAACAGCGGCACTATCAGCTATAGCGATGATGGAAAAGGGTTTCCTGCAGACATTCAATACGGCAATGGATTGAACAATACGGTTAACCGTATTCAAGCATTGAACGGGGAGATTATTTTTGGAAAAAGCGATAAGGGGGGTGCATCGATTGCCATTCGCTTTCCGCTTCAAGCCAGTAAAGTATGATTGATAAAGTTATTATTGCCGAAGACCATGAGTTTGCGAATCTATCGGTGCAGAAGACGATGGAAGACCTGAAAGTAAAGCAGTATGATTATGCATTTTACTGCGATGATGCTTTTGCCAAAATTCAACTCGCTCAAAAAAAGGGAGAACCTTATGACCTGCTGATCACCGATCTCTCTTTTGAGGATGATGGAACTCCTCAGCAGATCCATGATGGAATTGAACTCATACGGGCTGTTCGTGCGATTCAACCTAGTATTCTCGTTCTGATATTATCGGGACAGCATCGTCCTGTCGATATACACAACCTATTTGAACATAATGAAGTAGACGCCTATGTACGCAAAGCAAGACATGATGTGCAGGAATTAAAGTCGGCGATGCATGCACTTTCAAAAGGACAACGATACTATCCCGGATCATTGGCACAACAGATTAAGCGATCAAATACCTACGAGTTCACAGATTTCGATATTACGATTATCCGTTTGCTGAATGAGGGGTACCAGCAAAATGAAATACCTGCTTATCTTAAAGAACACAACATTAAGCCTTCCAGCTTAAGCAGCATTGAAAAACGCCTCAACCAAATCAGAGAAGAGTTGGGTTTTTTAAACAACCAACAGTTGATGGTGTTTTGTAGCAATGCGGGTTTGTTATAAATGCGATAGGTGTTAGGTATTAGGAGTTAGGCGTTAGGAAGAGATATTACTGTTATTGTACGATGGCGCTCCTAACTCCTAATCCCTCACACCTAATTGGCATTATAGCGAAAGAGCTATTTGCATCACTGGTATTTATTTTCAAAAAACATTTTATTCTTCCCCCTGGTTACGGTTTGCCGTAATAAAAATAGAAATCTGCCTATTAGTTTTGGATAGAGCCTGTCCTTATCAACCAAAACGAATCTTATGCTCACTGCCCTAAAGCAACAAAAGCTACTCAATTCATTGAAAGCCTACCGTAAAGATTTTTTAGATGGCAACATCAAAGAGCTGGATGAATCAGGTACCCGTATTATGATCAACCGTTTTCTTTCAGATGTATTGGGCTATAAGCAATTGGAAGAAATTAAAACAGAATACATGATTAAGGGCACGTATGCTGATTATGTGATACAGGTAAATAAAACCAGACATTTCCTGGTAGAAGTAAAAGCACTTTCCTTTCAGCTATCCGAAAAACATTTAAGGCAAACCGTCAACTATGGCGCCAATGAAGGCATTGAATACGCCCTGCTCACCAACGGAAAGAATTTCGAATTCTATAAGATCATTTTTGAACAACCCATCTCATCCCGTCTAATATTTTCTATAGACTTGAGTGATGTTAGCAATTTAAAAAATGCAGCCAATCATTTGCAGCACCTGCACAAAGAAAGTGTGGTGAAAAATTCCTTTAAACCCCTCTGGAATAAATGCGAAGCCACTGACCCTTACAATATTGCTGGTATCATTTGTTCTGACGATGTTTTAAAATGTATTAAGAAACTGATTAAAACCCGGTACAATGAAAAGTGTGAGGATGAGATTATACTGGCTGCGGTGCATAAGATTATTGCGGATAAGATGGATGTGGGGTTGATAAAGCCGTTTAAAACTGCGAAGGTGAGAGTGAAGAAGGAGAAGAAGATCGTAGAGGAAGAGATAAAAATAGAATCATCGGTTATAGCCGAACAGTAAAATCAGCATAATACACAGAGCTTCTTTAAGAAAATATCCTAACAGCTATAAATAAAAGACAAAATTATACAATGGCCAGATTTCACTTTCAAAATGAACGATATAATGTACCGCAACAGACTAGATATTCCAGATATATAAAACAAGGAATAGCCAATGAAAAAAATGTTTCAGCTACTCACCCTCAAAATAAAGAATTTCCTGAAACACATGGTTCATACGGTGCACTTATACTGCACCCTAATTGGAAAGCTAAAAGGAAAGAGATCATAGAGCGCGACCTGTTTAAATGTGTGATATGTGGCAGTGACGAAGACCTTCAAGTTCATCACCGCCAATATCATTTTATAAAAGCAATTCAAAAATTTAAAGTGCCATGGGATTATCCCGGCCATTTATTGATCACACTTTGTTCCACCTGTCACGGTCGCGGTCATTCAAAATTCAAAGTTCCTTCAATTACTCTTTAAATCTTTTTTATGTCTTGGATATCTAAAATATTTGAAAAAAAAAGTGTAGATAACATCCCAGTTGACCCTGAAATTCCTGAAGATGTTTTTATAGAAAAAGCTCATGTAAATAATTATGCTGAGCCAAATAAAGAAAGTGAAATAGCTCAGCACAATATACACATGGTGTATTCTTTTTTATCGAAGGACTACCACCAAACGGGTTATGAGGATGCATTGGTGAATCCAGATACTTCTTACCGGACTGAAAAAGTGCGTGAAATACAGGGCGATCTGGAAATAGTAATCTGGAAGGCAAGAACCTTTTATGAAGATGCTATCCGTGAACTTGATTTTTTAATAACAAGCAGGGGTCGGCTTGGTATGGTAGACGTGGTAGATGAACTGAAGATGAGAAAAGAAAAAGCGGATGATCATTACAATAAAATACTAGAGCTTCAAAAAGAAGCGATTGAACAGGGAGACTCACACAGGCTCATCATCAGTTATAAGCGTGGGTTTCAGAATGGGATGGCCGCCATTGCAATACATGAAAGCAACAAGAAAAATTTTTAAATATGTTTAGCATGCGAGAAGGCTGGATAAAAATCGGCTGCTTCCTTACGGGGTATAATTATGGAATCCTAAAAAACTGTAGCGAAGTATCCAAAAAATCGGTAAAAAAATATACCGCTGCCATGATCATCATGTGCCTGCTATGGGGTATAATTGGGTATTCTTTTGCAAACCGATACTTGCATTCAAGCAGCGGTATCAGTATGGCTTGTTCGTTGGTTTTTATCATCATCATCATCCAGATTGAGCGACAGATCATTATGCAAACGCATAGAAATAATTATTTGCAGATATTTCGTGGAATTATTGCGTTTACAATGGCCGTCATTGGTTCAATCATTATCGACCAGATTATTTTTAAAGACGATATTGAACTCGAGAAGGAGCAGTTTATAAATAATAAGGTTGAACTCATTTATCCTTCCAGGGCTAGTATCAGGCAAAAACAAATCGACCAGTTGAAGGCTTTACATCTAGAAAAAGATAGCCAGCGAACAGTATTAAACTTACAAATACAAAAAAATCCAGTAATCAATACTACCACTACACAAAGTACCCCGGTTCCGGAAACTTTTAGTGAAACAGATCCGATTACTGGAAAAACAACAACAAGAACCCGTTATGTGACTAAACCAACAACAGCAAGGTCACAAATACCCAACCCCAATATCGCTTTAATTGCTCCATTAGATTCTCAAATAAATTCACTTCAAAGAATGATTCTGTCACAGGGAGATTCTCTATCAAATCTCAGGGGGTCAATTGAAAGAACCTTAAAGGAAAAGACTGGATTTTTAGATGAATTAAACATCATGTTTAGCCTACTTGGTAAATCTCCAATTGCACTCTTTGTTTACGTGATCTGGTTTTCCCTTTTGTTCGGCCTTGAACTTTTTATCCTCATGAACAAACGACATGAAAAGGCTACAGACTATGATGCAATGATTACCCACCAAATGGATATGCATGTTAAAAAGCTGAACCTTTTATCGGGCAGATAAATTTCTGTTATAAAAGATAAGTTGAAAAGAAATTTTGAGATTTATTGTACAAATACAATATCCTCTTCTCGTATTGAGCATCACCCTGCTCAGCTGCAGCAATGGTAACAGTGTGTACCTCTGCAACAGCCCGCTATCAAAAGTGTATCATAAAACAAGCCATTGTCAGGGGTTGCGAAAATGCAGTACTGATATTGAAACTACTGATATAGCCACAGCTAAAGCAAGACAACGGCGAGAATGCGGATATTGTTACCACTAATAACCACACCCAAAACTAAAACAATTTGAAACTTTTCCAACTTGGTAGATATTGGTATGTGATTATGTTACCATTATCACCGTGGGTGATAGCGACAAATTTCCTGTTACCACCGAAGGCAGAATGATTGCTGCCTTATTGATGACAGTGGGGGTGGGATTGTTTGGAACGTTTACGGCGTATTTGGCGAGTTGGTTTGTGGGGGAGGGGGAGAGGAAAACTGAAAAATAGAAATGGAGAGCTGTGACTCATGTTTTATTATAGTAGATCAGTCCCAAGAGGAAAAAAGACAGCTGACCGCATGGAACGAACGGTTGAACTATGTACTCGGCAACTCAGTATACAACCCCACAATACTGCTAAAAGGTAAATGGCTGCTAGATCCCCATTTTAAGACCCAGTACACTATCAACATTATATGCGAAGATGATTGGATCATTATTAAAAAAATAGAATCGCAAAGGTTTGATAAAAAGTAACAGATAAGTTTAAAAGTATTAACGGTTTCCCGTAAAATTTAGCGTCCTGCAGGTTATACTTTTAGGCTACTAAATTTTTTTAGTATGAAAAACTATTACGTCAATAACCTTCCACAAAGAAATGGCGATCATGAAGTGCATCATGAACATTGCAGCTTTCTTCCTTCATTGCAAAACAGAACTTATTTAGGCACTTTCTCTAATTGTAGGGATGCAGTTAAAGAAGCGAAAAAACATTACAAGCAAGTGAATGGGTGTTATTACTGTTCAAAAGAATGCCATACCCAATAAGTCAGCAATACATTTTATCTACTATATCGATCTTAAATAGCCACTAAGATTTTGTTTAGAATAACACTAAATCGTAGAGTTGTTGATAAGTGGGCTAAAAACGTGGGGGTATTTAGACCCTAACAACTTTTGATTTATTCGTTTTTCTTTCAAAAGAAACCTCGATTATTTGTCGGGGTTCTTTTTTGTTTTTGTTGGTCGGGCAACAGCAAAATAAAATAAAAATGACCCTATGCCTTGGTACCGGACATAAGGTCATTAAAAAATCCAGGTTTGAGCCCTCATCGCTCTAGACTGCTATATATGTTTACACATTCGTATCTACTCTGTGTAAAATACAAGCATTGTGTGATCCATTTTTAATGGAATACATTTTACCATTGATCTCTTGTACAAATTCGATGGTTACTGCTAACATAACCGGGTGTTCACTGTTTTCAGATAAGGATACACTGATGTTGAGCGGATCAACAACCCCACTCAAAGCATATGCTATGTATTCCGATTCCGCAGATACAGACTCTTTTACACCTGTTTCAAAGTTGATAGCTGCAGCAGCCATTAAGAAACGGAAATGCGTTGCACCATCCGGTTTCTTCAATTTCTTCTCCATCTGAAAACTATCTACTTCAAGTGTACAAACACCCGTAACACGGTCAAAAGAACTGCGAATACCTCCATCAAAAGTTTGTTCAAAAGAAGCAGCTTTGTTGAAGTCGAAACCTTCGAGAATTTGTAATTCACCATCCAGTACATTCCGAAATCCACGATCGCTTACTTGATCGAGTTTAACAGCTTTGAGCATGACGGTGTTTAAGCGATTGTTCATACGGCTGTCTTTTGAACCACTGATGGCATCACTCAATGCCATACGAAGCAGTTTTGATGCGCTAACTGCGCGTGCAAATTCTGCCATATTTTCTCGGGTTCTTTGAAATGCCGGACTGGTTGCTACGGTTTCTTTAGAAACCCCTTTTACTTTTTGTACACTGTAACCGTTGGCGGTACGGTAAAAGGTCAGGTTTTCAATTCTGCCTTCCAGTGGTAATATGCCTACTTGTTTTGCCATTTTGTTTGTTTTTAATGTTTTGAAAATTGTTTGTCTGTTAAATGGTTCTGCTGCAGTCATTATATTTAACAGTTGCATGCATGACAAAACAAACCTAGTATTGAACAATCATGGTTAGGGCTGGTAGGGCTGGTATCAGCCCTGTTAACCTATTGATTATCAGATAGTAGCTTTCGATAATTTCTGAATCTACAATACCTTAATTTGATATCACACTTACTTGTTTTCTGCAGCAAACAAGTAAGTAGAGTCCTGCTTGCGATCACAAACCTAGATACTGAAGCCATATGAAAAGGGTGGCAGGGGTGGTGCCACCCCTTGCAAGTGTTTGATAATGAAAAGATTGGCGAAAAGTATTTTTTTTCTGCTAGTTTTTTATTCCTGAAATCGCTTTACAGAGGGTACGGAATTAAAATGTGGATAAGGCGAACTAAAGGTGAACCCCTAGTGAACCCTTACTGAACCCTTGGTGAATCCCCCTGTGCCCCTTCGTCGCCAACCTAATCTGCGATCACGAGGTTACTCAGGGGTGACAATCAACTGCCTAAGAAAATGACGGTCAACTTTTGGAAAGTTCCGGAACTTTCCAAAAGTTACACAGAGGCAAGCTACGCTTTATGTAGTCATCCCGCATAGCATTCCTTTATTGTTCTACTTTACTTCTATTTCCCTTACTGCTATATCTTAGCTTCCCCTTACCTATACCTTAGGATACCCTTACAAGTCCTTAGGTATTCGTACACAGAATCTCGTAGGGATGCTCCAACCCCTCCATAGGCGGGAACTATAAAAAAAGTCCCCCACATTGCTGTAAGGCCTTCGCTCCCAAAGCCGGACTTGAATGCAGACGATGCTGTCTGCATCACAGCCCTGCAGCGGACCCAGATCATTGAGGAGCTAAAGATTATTTATAAACTTGGTGTTTTGTTAAGGGTACTGAAAAGTTTTCCAATAGTAAACTTTTTATTATCTTTGTATCGTGTTCAATATCATCACCAGAAAAACCTTACTGGATTACTGCAGAAAATATCCGGCTGCCGCAACAGCTTTGCAGGAGTGGTATCATGAACTGGTGAATGCTGATTTTAAAAACTTTAATGAGTTAAAAAAAGTCTATGGAAATGCGAGTCTGGTTGCGGATGACAGGGTTGTCTTTAATATTATGGGAAATAAATACAGATTGGTGGTAAGAATGGTGTTTGATTATAAAGCCATTCAGATAAAATGGTTTGGTACACATGCTGAATACGATAAGATAGATGTTACAACCATTCCTTTTAAAAAGAAATAAGTATGGAACTTAAAATCATAAAAACAAAAAAGCAATACCAGGAATACCTCGATTGGGTTGATAAACAATTTGATCGCCGCATTAAGCCCAAAAGTGCTGAGGGTGAGAAAGTTCAGGTAGCCCTTTTGCTGATCAAACAGTATGAAGATGTTCATTATCCTGTTCCTGTGCCCGATCCTATAGAAGTCATTAAATTAAAGATGCAGGATTTGGGTTTGAAAAATAAAGATTTAGTTGGGAAATTTGGCAGCAAGGGATATGTATCGGCATTACTGAACAAGCGTAAACCACTCACACTGGAACTGGCAAAGTTGTTTCACAGGGAGTTGAGTATTCCTGCGGAAGTATTGTTGGCATAACAGCATAAGGTTTAAGAATCGTTTAAATAGATAAAAAGAAGCCTAGTAAATCAAATTTTACAAGGCTTCTTTTTTCCACTTTTATATAGTCGCCAAAAAAACCTCCCCATAACTGCGGAGGGCTATGCTCCAAAGTTGGACTTGAATGCAGACGATACTATCTGCATCCCGACCGTAGCGTCGGGACCAGCGACCGACTATTTATATGCGTATGAAAAAACTTACTTAAACCAACTGCCTAAGAAAATGGTCTAAATCCGGTATTTTATTTTCAATAATATCCCAAACAATATCGTAATCAATTCCAAAATAATCATGAATTAATTTATCACGGGTACCCGCCATCTTCTTCCACTCGATATAGGGATGACGGGCCTTAAATTCTTCGTCAATCTTTTTAGAAGCCTCGCCAATTATTTAATACTTCTAACTACTGCACGACATAAAACTTCATCATGAATTACTTCATCCTTTGTTTTACCCTCAACATGCTGCAGTATAAAACTGGTTTCTATCAATACATGACGAACCAATTCGAGATTAGAGGCTGACATTTTCTACCTCTTTTAAAATGTAAGGACCGATAAATTTACTGAGTGACTGAGGAGTTACAAGCTCTACTTTCCTACCAAATAGTTCTTCCAGGAAGAAGGACAAGTCCATGAAATTGTCAAATGTTTTTTTGCCGGGTACAAAATCTACCAGCAAATCAACATCACTTAATTCTGTTGAGGTTCCTTTCGAGAATGAACCAAAAATACCCAAACGATTTACTCCATAGGATTTTATCACTTCCCTATTTGTAGAGATAGCAGATAGGAGTTCTTGCTTACTATGTAGTTTCACCCGGCTCATTCTGATGATGAATTTACGTTTTTTACCGTATGTGTTGGTCAGGCGACCAACAAAAAAGCCCTCCACATTACTGCGGAGGGCTTCGCTCCCAAAGCTGGACTTGAACCAGCGACCCTCTGATTAACAGTCAGATGCTCTAACCAACTGAGCTATTTGGGAATGTGCCTGATATTCTTTTTTGACCCGTTGATTAATCCGCCTCAGGCGGAATGCTCTAACCCTCCTAAGGCGGGCAAGCAACTGAGCTATTTGGGAATACCGTTTCCCTTTCGGGGTGGCAAAAATAGGGAAAAATGCAATCTGGCAAAATCTATATCCAAAAATTTGGTCAAAAAGCTACGTATAAGCCATCTTCACGCTGTTCCAAAGGGTAGGTTTTGAGATAATAGCCTTCTCCACTGGTATTTCTCCCGTTTTTGATATTGAAGCGGTAACGATGGAGCGGACAAACCACCTGCCCCATAGCATCTATCAATCCATCGGCCATCACCCCACTGGCATGCGGACATTTATGCGCAAAAGCAAAATATTGCGCTTCAAAACGGGCCAGGGTTATTTTTTTACCGGCTACTTCCAGTAAACACATATGGTTCAACTGCCACTCGAGCGATTCAGGTGCAGCACTTACTAAATGCCATTGCGGTGTGGAGCTAAAAAAAGACATTTAGAAGTGTACAGTTTTATACGGATAACGAATCTGGTACATATCTCGAACCCTGCTCAAAATCAACTCACGTAAAGCATCAATATTTTTTCTTTCCAATGCGGAGATGAATACACAATTATGATCAGTGGCACGCTCCCATTTTTCACGTAACTCCAATAATATCTCTTGCTTTACTTCATCTTCCAACCACTCATCGAAATTCTTCTCTTCATAGAGATCCATTTTATTGAAGATGGTGAGTATGGGTTTATCAAAAGCTTTCAGTTCCTGTAAAGTTTTATTCACCACCCCAATCTGATCTTCATATTGCGGATGCGATGCATCTACTACATGTAATAAAATATCTGCTTCTCTTACTTCATCCAACGTGCTTTTAAAGCTCTCCACCAAATGGTGCGGTAGCTTACGTATGAATCCTACCGTATCACTCAATAAAAAAGGCGTGTTTTCAAAAACGATCTTTCGTGTAGTTGTATCAAGGGTTGCAAAGAGTTTGTTTTCTGCAAACACATCACTCTTGCTCAACACATTCATCAAGGTACTCTTCCCCACATTCGTATATCCCACTAATGATACACGAATCAACTCCCCTCTCTCTTTGCGTTGTGTAAACGACTGTTTATCGATCTCCGCCAATCTTTTTCGCAGCAATGAGATCTTATCTTTTACAATACGTCTGTCTGTTTCAATTTCCGTTTCACCCGGACCTCTGGTACCAATACCACCCCCTTGTCTTTCCAAGTGTTTCCACATCCCTTTCAATCTTGGTAGCAAGTATTGATACTGTGCCAATTCTACCTGCACCTTAGCTTGAGCCGTTCTTGCCCTGCGCGCAAAAATGTCGAGAATCAAGTCACTTCGATCGATGGTTTTTACACCCAATTCTTTTTCAATATTGGTAATTTGTGAGCCTGTTAATTCATCATCAAAAATCACCAAATCAATTTTTTTTCCACTGACATAGGTTTTGATCTCTTCCAATTTTCCTTTCCCTACAAAGGTTCTGCTATCAGGATGTGGTAATTTCTGTGTGAACTTGCGAACGGTTTGTGCACCTGCTGTTTCGGCTAAAAAAGCCAACTCATCCAGGTATTCATATACCTGCTCCTGGGTTTGTTCCTTCTGAATCAATCCTACTAAAACCGCAGTTTCTTCTCCCTTAATTTTATGTTGCTTCTCAATCAAAGTCTGTTCCTCTTTTTGCAAAGGTAACCTTTGCTTTTTGCTTAAAAATAAAAACCCCGCTTAGACCTAGGTTTCAGCGGGGTTGGAATAATATATGTTTCTGATTATAATCCGCTAATGGTAATACCAATAGAGAATTTTCTCATCGATGGACCCACGCCATCTTTCAATACCGTGTTCAGCTGGTAACCCGCATCCAACGACAAACTACCATATCCAATTCTCGCCGTGGCTGCCAGCATGGTTCCATTGATGAAACGTTTGCTGCTTTGTTTTTCAACATAAGAAGTACCATAAATGCTTTGTCCGTTTTTGTTCACATAGTTCTTACCTTTTGTGTAAGACTTCAGTAAGGTACCTAGCTTTAACCCCACAGCCGCTTTCCATGATTTACCCGGATTTTCCGGATTGGAATAGTAACGCAGTTCCAAAGGAATTTCAAAATAGATGGTGGTCAATTTACTTTTACTAAAATGATCTGCACTATCAACATTGGTAAATGGCAATCTTGCTGCAGGAGATTTAATATCTACACGTGTGTTATTGAAAAAGATATTACTGGTTCCCAAACCCGCACCTAAACCCAGACTCATTTTCTTGTTGGTCTTGAAGGGTTTATCGATCATAAAATAGATATTGAAATGTCGGCTAAAACCATTTCCGGTACGAACACTATCCGGACGGTTTGTCCATGAATCACCTCCATACTGAATCATGAAATGATCGGCAGGGCGACCACTAAGGTCTATTTTACTCCAATCTGTTTTGGTCTTGGTTGTTTTCTTCTGAGCGTTGGCCAGCAGGGTTCCTGAAATAGCCAATAAGAGTACTACTAATTTTTTCATTGTCTCGTTTCGTTGCGCCAATATATGGCAATAGGGCGCAAAAATAACAGAAATGGCTGCACAGAAGTGGTTAAAAATTAGTCAAATCCCGCTTTTATCTCATTTTCTATGCCGATTATGGCAATAAACGCGTAGAATCAAGCTGTTCTTTGTATCAAACCGGCTTTTAGCGCATAGGTAATAACAGATGCCACACTTTTGGCTCCCAGTTTATCCATGATACGCATCCGGTAGCTTTCAATCGTTCTTTTGCCTATTTCTAATCGCTCCGCAATTTCTTTACTGGTCAGTTCCCGGCAGATCAAAACAATGATCTGTTTTTCAATTTCGGTTAATGTCACATGTTGTGGCCCCTTTTTATGATGGTATCTGCCTGCAATAATGCGGGTTAGCTTTTCTGTTATATCCGGAGAGAAATAAGGCTTGTACTCATACACGGCTTTGATAGCCGTAATGAGTTCTTCTTCCCGTATTCCTTTCAATAAAAAACCTTGTGCACCGGCTTCAAGCATATCAATAATTAAATGATCTTCACTAAAAGAACTGAGTGCAATAATTCTGGCGCCGGGATACATTCTACAAAGTTTCTTCGTAGTCTCAATACCATCCATGTACGGCATTTTTACATCGGTAATGATCACTTCCGGAGCATATTGCTTTGCCCTTAGTAGTAACTCTTTTCCATTCGATGCTTCAGCCTTGAGTACAATTTCAGGGTGATAGGATAACATATCTTTTAATCCTTCACGAAAAACGAGATGATCATCGGCTATTATCACTGAGATCTTTCCATTCATAGTATTGAATTTGAAAGCACACGATATTACCGGTGATATACTACTTATTAGTATACCAACTCCCTTGCGAAATACATGCGCTGATTATGCATTGATTTCCGTAGCTGCCATAGTGAATCTGATATCACCATAACTAATTGTCTCGGGCAAATTTTCTTTTAAAAGCCGTAGACTTGCTTTACCATATTTTGCGATTGCCGCCTGGATCAGTTCTTGCTTGTTTGGGGATACAAAATTAGTAATGTCCAGCTTCCCGGAAGAAATATAGTATGATAAATGTGTTTCTATGGTACTGATTGAAAGTGTTCTTTGTATTGCGACCTCCTCAATGCTCATCCCTTTTTGATACAGATCCAGTGAAATCTTTTTAGTATCAGTTTCTCTTTCTCTGGGTAGTTTACTTTTCCGTTCCCGCTTGGGTTGTTTCAGCTCTATTCTGGTATCCAATCCATGTTCGTTGCAATAATCCTGTACCTGCGTTAAAAAAGCTTCGCCATACTTTTCAATTTTATAGACACCAAATCCCGATATCTTACTCAGGTCTTCTGTTGTAAAAGGAAGATAGGTAGCCAGATCAATCAAACTGCTATCACTAAAAATCAAATAAGCAGGTACATTTTCTTCATGTGCTATTGTATTACGCAGCTTTTTCAGTTGCTCAAATAATTCCTTTTCATAAGGCAATTGCTGATAAACAACAGGCTCTTTAGTTGTTGTGATTTGAATAGGTGCATGTAAGAATACTTTTTCACCCTGAAATAAAACCCCTTTACTTTTTTCTGTGAGTTGTAATACGGGATACTGGTTATCGCTCATTTGCAAATAACCACTGGATAAAAGTTCACGGGTATAGTGCATCCATTCGTCTCTGGGTTTGTCTTTACCAATACCATATACCTTCAACTCTTTGTGCTCGGGTCTTATTTTCTCACTCGCACTGCCTCGCAACAAATCAACGATATAGCCCAATCCGAATCTTTCATTCACACGTGCAACTGCACTCATGATTTTCTGCGCCACAATGGTTTGATCAGATAATTCCGGTTTGTGAATACAAGTATCACAGGTACCACAATATTCCGGCGCTTGTTCCCCAAAATAATTGAGTAAGTATTTTCTTCTGCATTGTTTGGTTTCACAGAAAGCCACCATTTTATCGAGCTTATCCAAAAGAATTTTTGTTTGCTCCGGATTGTTATCGATCTGCGCAAAGTTTTTCAACTTCATCACATCACCGGGTCCATAGAATAAAATGGCTTCACTGGGTAAACCATCTCTTCCGGCTCTACCTGTCTCTTGATAATAGCCTTCAATGTTCTTAGGTAGATCTGCATGAATTACATAACGCACATTGCTTTTATTGATCCCCATTCCAAAAGCAATGGTTGCGACCATGATATTGATATCATCTTTTAGAAACAAATCTTGTCGCTGATCGCGTGTTGTTTTATCCAATCCTGCGTGATACGCTTCTGCATTGAATCCATCTGCCTTCAAATCCTCTGCTAATTTTTCAGTTGCATTTCTACTCAAACAATAGATGATACCACTATCCTCTTTATGCTGTTCCAAATAATCTACCAACTCATCATAATAATTACGCTTGGGTTTCACATAATAGGTGATATTGGGTCGATTGAAACTGTTTTCAAAAACACGGTAGTCTTTGAGTTGGAGTTGATCAATGATATCTTTTTTAGTCAAGCCATCCGCAGTCGCAGTCAGCGCAATCACGGGAACAGAAGGAAACTGAATTTTTAATTCATGCAAAATGCGGTATTCCGGTCTGAAATCATGTCCCCACTGACTGATACAATGTGCTTCATCAATAGCAAACAAGGCAGGCGATGCCTGTTCTTTCAAAAATTGAAGCAGATTGATCTCAGATCCCACCAAACGTTCCGGCGCTACATAGAGCAGTTTCAACTCATTGTTACGCAACTGTTGTAAAATGGCTTCCCGTTCAGAAGGATGCTGTGTGCTGTTGAGAAATGCTGCTTTAACACCTGATAACAATAATGCATCTACCTGATCTTTCATGAGCGCGATTAAGGGACTCACTACAATAGTCACGCCTTCCAGACACAATGCAGGTACCTGATAACACAAACTCTTACCACCGCCCGTTGGCATCAATACAACCGCATCTTTCCCGCTCAGCAAATGATCAATGATCGCTTCCTGATTATGCCGGAACGAAGTATAACCAAAAACAGATTGTAAAATACTTGCAGGTTGTGCCATCATGAAAATCTCCATTGATCAGATGCGCAAGATAAGGGCAGAAATGCGAGGATGGCAATAGGTATTTATACGCAATTTTTGCGTAAGAGACAAGAACGAAGAAACAGGTGACAAGAAAGCGACAAGCTGCAAGCTACATGCTGCAAGACTTCATACTATCGGATTTCTTTTTCGCCGGACTGAAGTCCGGCGCTATTTAAAAGAAAACTTGAATATTGTTTCTTAAACCTTCCTTGTTTCGTGTTTCTTTATTCTTGTTTCCTGTTTCTTATTCTCACGGATCTCTTATTCGCCGGACTGAAGTCCGGCGCTATTTAAAAGAAAACTTGAATATTGTTTCTTGAACCTTCCTTGATCCCTGTTTCTTTGTTCTTGTTTCTTGTTTCCTATAGTTCTCTAATCCATATATTTCTATAACTCAACGGATTACCCCCGTCATTACCATGATCTTGTAAGATGATGGGTTCTTTGTCGCCATGCTTTTTATAGCTGGCCGGACCAATCCATTCTGTTCCTCCCTTGATCTCTACATTGTTTTGTACCAATACCCCATTGTGAAATACGGTGATTCTTGCGGGTGTTTGTATTTGTCCATCTGCATAAAACTGCGGCGCTGTAAAAATCACATCATAAGATTGCCACTCTCCGGGTTTTCTGCTGGCATTCACCAGCGGAATATGTTGTTTGTAGATGCTGGCTGCTTGTCCGTTTACGTAGGTGGGGTTATTATAAGAATCCAATACTTGCAATTCGTATTTGCCCATGAAAAAAATACCACTGTTCCCCCGTGATTGTCCGTTTCCTGCAATCACCGCCGGTGCTTTCCATTCTATGTGTAACTGGCAACTACCGAAACCTTGTTTGGTTTCAATATCACCCGACATTTTCACTACGGTCAATGATCCATCTTTTTCAATTTTCCAACCGGGCTGTCCACCACCTTTTTTTTGAAAGCTGTTGAGATCTTTTCCATTAAAAAGTACGATTGCATCTGAAGGTGCATCAGTGTTGGTTTTACCGGGTGTAACCACTGTGGGAACAGGCTCCCATTGTTCTGTTTTTTTAGATTCTTTCACCAGACTGTCTATATTCAGTCTTTGTGCCTGTGTAAGGGTTCCGCACAGAATGGCAGTCATCAGCAGTAGCTGTTTTTTCATATGTTCCTTGCTTTGTAGTTGATAAATGAGGGTATAATTTAAGAAGATTTTATCAGATACCCTGATCTGCTTTTAAGCAGCTGTTTCTGACTGCTTCCATACATGAATAGCCACACCATTTTCCTGATCCGGTTCATCGGGATATTCATCTGCTTGCAAGCGAATTCTTTGTGTAATATCATTCAATGCGGCAATCCTTTGTACAGTATATGGAATGGTATCTAAGCCTGAAACAAACTTTAGTATATAGTTATAAATGCCAATGATATTACCGGCCAATACAGTTGTACCTGCTACCTGATTGGTGATTAAAAGCGACAATGCAATCACCACCATCACCATCAATTCCATCATTCCAAAATTCCATGCTTCCTGATCACTGATCCTTATTTGCCATTTACGAAGATTATTGAAATGTTTTCGAATAGCAATTGAGTCGCCTGAAGAAATGACATTGACTTGTTTTTCTAACTCGTCATTCTTCAGTTGTGTCAAACGTTTCATTTTCTTGCCATAAAAATAACTGATAGTCATTACCGGCAAGAGTATAGCGAGACAAAGCAGTACAACTGAGGATTGATAAAAGAATAGTAAGATCATAGACCCCAGAATATTATAGACTGCTTCAATGATATATACCAGATCGAATTCCAGAAAATCTACAAACTCTCTGGCAAGCGTTGAATGAGCACTTAGTTTAGAAACCTCTTTGGCTTTTATTTTTCGCGAAAGAAAATGAGTCACTAGTGAAGTATAAATAGCAGAATAGGTACGGGTATCATAACGATGTCGAATAGTACCAATTACCAACCATACAAAATGTACCAATGACAATAATATCAATCCTCTGTAGGAATGTTCCATCAAATCATTGATCGCCATTCCCAGAAAAAAAGGACGTAATAAAGCCCCTGTCATTTCCAATGAAAACAACACATAGGTAATGCCTAATCTCATTTTGTGCGCTTGCACCAACTTACCCAAAACATTCATTCTAATCATACACATCAGTTCATTACAATACATTCACAATCGCCTGCATCAGACCATTGAAGCAAAAAAATTGGGTTAGTAGTTGGACAATTGAACCAGCGCTTCGTTTAAGAACGACGAGTACTTTCTCTTTGTGTTATGGTATTACCCGTTGTGCCGGTGATCCGTTTTCTGCAGTTGGTGGAACCGCATTGGCATTCAAAAGGCTCCATGTGTTCATCCAAGAATGTGGCGTAATCGAGGGTTAGTTCTTCACCTTGTTCTATATGTCGGATGGCGATGACATTCAAGCCATCATAAGCAGTATTTGGTTGGCAACTGTGGTTTTGCGGAGCCCATGCTGCCGGATCATTATCCCAGAGCAAAAATACTTCATTGCTTACCGGATAAGCATAGCGACGAAAAATTTCTTTTTCAACATCATTCCAATGTGTTTCTACATGACGTTTTGTGACCATGCGTTGAGACTGTTCTTCGCCCATGAAAATCACTTCATTACACATGATAGATCGTGTTGCATAAATACCAAAACCGGACAATGCATTTCCTTTGATCTGATATTTTTTCTGCATGCGTAAGTGACGTGAAATTCCTTCTTCAATCATTTTTTTTAAAAATCCGGCCTGACCAATTCCATCATATTGTAAAATATAATCTGCCGATCCTTCATATCCATCTGTATAAAAAACAGAGCAGGTAAAATTGATTTCCAGGAAATACAAGTGCTGATTTGCATCCATTCTAAAATCCAGTCTGGCATAACCCACGCCATTGAACCCTTTGAAGATTTTAATAGCAGCTTCTTTTAACGCATCACTGATTCTAGTATCCTTACAAGGAATATTGGCAGAAGGATGTAAGGCTGATGTTTTTAATGCATAGGTCTTGAATTGATACCCTTCCGGAAAAATAAATTCAACCGGTTGAAAAGCCGTAGCGGTTTTTCCATTGGCATCAGCCATCACTAAAACCGTGAACTCTCTTCCTTCAATATATTGTTCGATCAATAACTGTGGATATTCCGGCAATAATAGCTGTACCTGTTGCAATAACTCTTCTCTATTGTGCACCAAGGAATGTTCATCAATGCCAAGACTGTCTCCCGCTTTAGAAGGTTTTACAAACAATGGAAAAGGAATATCAACCGTATTCAAATCATCTAAATCATTCACCAATGCGTAAGCAGGTGTAGCAACCCCCTCACAATAAGCCAAATATTTCATGATCTCTTTAGATGGATCATATAATTTGGTATTAGGTCCCGTATAAGGTAACCCTAATAACTCCAAGGTATAGATCACATCAATGGAAGGAACTTCCCATTCCAGATAGCCTTCGCAAAGGTTGACGAATACATCATAGTTTTTGTATTGTAACGCTTTCAGTTGTTTGTAGGTAGTGAGTTTATTCAGAAACACATGATCAACCTCGGCGCCGGGTAGTAATGAAGAAAGATCTCTTGGCGGATCATAATTTTTATAATCGACATTGGTAGTGCTGTAATCGGGTTGCAGTACACAAATTTTTTTACCCTTTGCCCAGTTATTATTCACCGTATCTACTGTTGTTTTCACGAAACTTTATTTAATATCCTGCATACACCGGAGCGGGTTGGTATTTCTCCGTTTGTTTCAATTGATGACGTTTCACTGCTTCTGTAAGAATGGTTTGTATCAGTGTAGTAAAACTTTCATCATTCACTTTTAGGATAGCACCAATGGAAGTATAATCTTCATCCTCACTCAATCCGCATTGAGCATTCACTTCGAGTACATACAATTCTCCGGTATTAGCATCTTGTCGGATATCCACTCTTGTATAACCCGTTCCTTTTACTGACAGGAATGCAGCCAGACTCAGTGCTTTTATTTGGTCTTGAAGTGATGTAGGCGCTTTTTGATATTCATAAAAATTTTCATCGGAAGGCATGGGTGTTTCTTCTTCATAGATCTCCCATAAACGATCAAATGACAAGAATTTTTCTTTTTCGGGAAGAGAGGAATGAAATACTCTTTCCACCGCATCATACACCCTGCAATGATCCGGTTCATACCATGAACCCACAATCATAGTAGTAAATTCAGGACCCTGAATAAATTGTTCTGCTATGATTCCATCGGCCGCCAAATTCCATCCACGGTAGCCTTTGAACATTTCCATCACTTGCTCTTTTAGTTCTTGTTCATTACTTACCACATTGCGAATACCCACGCCCATGCTACCACCGGAAACAGCCGGTTTTACAATCAACGGGATTCCCAATGCTTGAACTACTTCTTTTGTGGCATCTTCCGGTACTAAAATGGTTTTCCATGCTGCAGTAGCAACTCCCCCAGCATCAAAAGCTTTTTTCATCGGGATTTTAGAAGTGGTGATCCGATAAAAATATTCATCAGCACCGGTATAGATCAATCCTGATGATGCTAATAATTGTACCACTGAAATACCGGGTGTTCCATTGACTTCATCGCCATCACAAAGATTAAGTACGATGGGAAAACTTTTTCCGCTTTGCTTTTCATTGAGAATCGTTGCAATGATAGCTGCATAATCTTCCATTGTTACAGGCTGCCATTGCCAATCCATATTCAATGCAGCAAAAACACGTGTATACTCACCGATGCTCTGTGAAAAATCGTAGTAATAATCAATGTTCGGATCATTTGTTACCAAAGAAGGAGCCAGTACCCAAATTTTTAAACGACCATATTCCTCCGCAGTTAATAAATTCATCAACATGTAAATCTTATCTGTTTTTCAGTTGCAGGTGTATAAATGAATTCAAACGATAGGCTTGCAAAATTTCTTCTCTTAATGCAGCAGCACCTTCAATAATACCTAAACAGTTTTTAGCGCCACAAGTACAGTTAAATGCGCTTGCCATTTTCCATTCTGTAGAAGGATAAAAAAATACCATTTCATCACCCGGCTGAACTGCTTTCAACGCTGTCAATTGTAAATTATCTGTATCGAAGAATACATTGGGATCACAACTATGATTGGTATACTGCAAACAATCAGGAGATAAAAGAATATGTTTTCTCAAACCCAATTGTAAAGTTTTATAACTAGGTGTATCTACAATTTCAGCAGCACTGAATTCACAAATGATTTCTCCCTGATCAAAAAAAGCATTGGCGTGTAAAGAAAATTGTCCGGTTGCGGGGTTTCTAACTACCCTTGCAAAATCAACCCGATCATTCTTGAGCGGTTCGGGAATCACGAGTGGGAGTGGTATCATGCCGGGTTTATCGTTGGTTGCTTAAAGTTCTCCAATAGAACAGTATACCTGTATGAATTACAGCGTTTATTAGTCCACATTTTGAATATGAATTATCAACAATGAACAGCTTGTTACAGGATTTAATAACTTGCCGGTAAAGAATCACTGACCATTATGCCACAACATACCCCGGAACAAGCATTTGCCGCATTGAACCTGAGTTTACCTCCCGCTCCTGAACCGCTTGGTTTGTATAAGCCTTGTTTGGTTGATGGCGAGTACTTGTATTTATCCGGACACGGTACTTTACAAAACGATGGCAGCTGGATTGTAGGTATTGTTGGATTGGATATGGACAAAGAAGCAGCTAAGCTGGCAGCCCGACAAGTTGGATTGGCCATGATTGCCACCATTAAAAAAAACATAGGCAGTCTTGATAAAATCAAGCGTGTGATCAAAGTTTTAGGGATGGTCAATGCTGTTCAGGGTTTTGCAGATCATCCTTTTGTAATCAATGGTTGTAGTGAATTGTTTGCTGCGATCTGGGGACCCGATAATGGTATTGGAGTAAGAAGTGCCGTAGGAATGAGCTCCTTACCCGGAAATATTCCTGTTGAAATTGAAGCCATTTTTGAATTACATGTATGAATCATCATCAAGATAACTGGTATACAGTAACTGATCCATCTGTATTGGATACACCCGCATTATTGGTATATCCTGAACGTGTGCAACACAATATTGATGCGGCGATTCATTTGGTAGGTGACCCTTCAAGACTCAGACCACATATCAAAACACATAAAACGCAAGAAGTTACTGAGTTACTGATACGTTCAGGCGTACATCAATTCAAATGTGCTACGATTGCCGAAGCAGAGTTGTTGGGAATCTGTAAAGCAAAAGATGTGTTGCTGGCATATCAACCCGTTGGACCTAAATTGAAACGTTTTCTTGCACTCATTGAACATTATCCGGATACACAATATGCATGTTTAACAGATACGATTGCTGCGGCACAAGAAATAGCGCATGCTGCCCAACAAGCAAATATTGTTCTCCCTGTTTTTATCGATTTGAATGTGGGGATGAACAGAACCGGTATTGCACCGGAAGATGCATTGAGTCTAGTTGATTTTTGTTTACAACAATCATCTATTCAACTTGCCGGATTGCATGCTTATGATGGACATATCCGTCATCCTGATCCCATAGAAAGAAAACAAATTTGCGATGCTGCATTTGCAAGAACAAAAGCTTTGCAAAAAAAGATAGAAGATCAGTATGGGAGCACTTTATCCATTATTGCAGGTGGTAGTCCCAGTTTTCCTATTCATGCGCAAAGAGAAAACATGGTTTGCAGTCCGGGTACATTTGTGTATTGGGATCATGGCTATGCTTCTTTATTTCCTGAACAACCTTTTATTCCTGCAGCATTGGTTTTAACAAGAATTATTTCTTTACCTGCTCCCGGAATGATCTGTACAGATCTTGGTCATAAATCTGTTGCAGCTGAAAATCCATTGGATAAAAGAGTGGTGTTTTTGAATGCTCCTGAATTAAAAGCCATTTCACAAAGTGAGGAACATTTGGTTTTGGCCGCACCTGAAAATCATACTTACCGACCCGGTGATATTTTATACGGATTACCGATGCATATTTGTCCAACCTGTGCTTTATATGAAAGAGCCATTACTATTATCCGGCATCAAGTAGAGGGGGAATGGATGATTCGTGCACGCGATAGAAAAATTCAATACTGAATAAACAGTACCATTATAAACAACTGTAAATCAACTAATAATTGATTGGGTACCAAACTGGCATCCTATTTGCACTATACAGGTATAAAACTTTGAAACATGAAGAAAGTACTATTACTCTTATTGATTTCGTTGGGATACTTGAGTCAAGAGAGTGCACATGCACAAATACGTATCAATGCCAACATTAATATTGGAAACCAGCCTTTATGGGGACCTGTTGGGTATGATTATGTAGATTATTACTATATGCCTGATATTGATGTGTATTATCATGTTCCGCAGCGCCAATTCATTTACCTGGATGGTGGCAGATGGATTTTTGCAGCTTCTTTACCGGGTAGATACAGAGGTTATAATTTATATGCATCCCCAAAAATTGTGATCAATGAGCCCAGACCTTATCTAAGAGCAGATGTATATCGTGTAAAATATAAAAACTGGAAAGGGCCGAAACAAATTGTAATCAGAGACAGTGATGATGATCGTTACAGAAATCATCCGGGTAAAGGCAATGGTCGTGGAAATGGTAACGGAAAAGGGAAAGGAAAAAACAAAGGATAACATATACCCCCTTGATGAAAAAAGCTGTTCGTTCATCGGGCAGCTTTTTTATTGTACTATAAGCCGTCCATTCAGTGTTCGATTATTGGCTTGCATGATCACATAAAAATAAATGCCTCTTTGCAATAAAGGCATGCGAAGCTGATTACGAAATCCTGTTAGGGATTCTTTCATCATCAATCTGCCAAACACATCGTACAAACGAAATTCTCGATTATCAGGATCCGCATCCATAATATTTAACGCAGCGCCCGGCTGTATCGGATTTGGAAATACATAATACGCTGCTGTACCAAAAAGAAGTACTTGCTCCGGTTGTGTATAATAAGTAGCTCCATTTTGCAATTCAATTTTTGCACGATACACATTCAATCCATTATTGGCAGGAGTAGTAATTATTAACTGGTTAGTAGTAACAGGTGCTATTTCGCTAAACGCTGCAAATCCGGAAGCGGTTAATTTTTCAAATACCACTTTTACAACCTGATAAGTTGTACCCAGCTGTAAACTAAGTCTTGCAGCATTCGTACCGGAGGGGTCTGCAATAAATCCACTGATATAACAAGCCACTTGTTGTTGTCTATAATCAAATGTGTAAGCACGTCTTCCTTCTATTTGCGATGGTAGTATGGGTGCTACACTGAAAAAACTATACGGATTATTCTGCTTCAATTGAATCAAAGCGGTATCACTAAGTGTAATAAACGGTTCGAGATATTTTTCTCCAAGTCTATATACGCGATAGCTGTCAACTTTCGCTTTTTGCCAATAGATCAGGAATGAATCTGAACAATTGAAACCAGTATTGATCTGTAAATTGTTAGAGATGCCAACAGTATCACTCAACCAAAATCGCTGTGCTATCTTCATACGTAACTGAATAGCAGCCGCAGTATCAGGTGGTTGCCACTGAAAATAGCGTTGCGCAAGATCCACGCCGTGAGCTACTGTTTGCCAGTTACCATCATTTAATTTGTATTCTAAAGTAGCCGTGTCCGTTATTGTGCTTTCCCAGCGTATTGTATTTTTTCTTGCAGGATCAAGTAAGTCATCTTTTACAGGATAACTAAATACAAAATGTGAACTCGTATCAAATTGCCAGGCAATCACAAATGCTTGTTTAAATAGTGGAATAGATGCTCCTATGATTTTGATGTTATAGTTACCCGGAGGAGGTGTGGCAATGGTTATTTGTTCATGATTATTGAGTGTATCTCTTTTTCTTACTGCAGGTTTACGCAACGAATCTGCGTGTGGAAAGGAATTCAAAACCCAGGGTTGCCATGTTTGAGAACTTGACGGATGTTCTAATACCAAGTCTAAATCATTCACCAACGCCTTGTAGGAATTGCCTTGTCCTGGATGATCTGTCCAGCTAAGTGTTACTTTCAAATTAACCGCCCCATTGGGTATCGTGATTGAATGCAATCGCTGTTCTTGATCACTGACCAAGTCATGCAAAAACCTATTTTCTTGAATGGTTTGTATAGCCCTGTAAGCATTCACCATTCCATATCCCGAAATAAAATCAGGACCGGGTGATTCAATATCATCGGCACTGTTAAATAGAACAGCACGAATCATATCATTATTAGCTTCTCTACTATTTTTTTGCTGATAGGACTGCTGTACTAAAGCAGCAATACCAGAAACGATCGCAGCAGCTCCTGAAGAACCATCCTCACCTAAAGCAACCAATTCTGGTTTTAACCTACCATCATAAGCAGGTCCGCGAGAGCTAAGTGGTGGCACCACTCCAAAAGAATCGATTGCACCAACTGATATAGTATTCTTCGACATTTTAAAACTGCCGGTGAGATTGGCAAAACCATTGATACCTGCATAGTTTCCCGACGAAGAGGTTTGCATGCCCTGATTTCCTGCGGAAAAAACATGCAGTAGGCTGGTCATCTCAACATTTGTCTGTTGATCATACGCGGCAGCATCCGCCCCATAATAGTTTTCGATACCTGTTCCGTAAGAATGATTTTGAACACGCACACGCATCTGCATCAAGTCAGATAATGGATCCGGAAGTAGATTCGCAAAATCTGATGAAGCAATAGAAGCCCCATAAGCAAACCCTTTCCCCGTATAATAAGTATTTCCTCCTCCTGCTGCTATAGTTGCCATAGTAGTGGCATGTGTTTCCATTCTGGGTGATGCCAGCGATGAAGAAAGATAGCGTCCTTTAAAATCGATATCTGCTGTATCTAATTTATTTTCTTTGATTGAAATAGTACGACCACTACCATTGATCGATGGCCATATACGATGTGCAAGATTACCTTTATTGGTAGATAGATCAAATCCGGTCAATTCTCTTTCTAGCCTTGGTTTAGATACGGGCGCAATGAATACAATAGAGGGATCTTGTATTACATGATCTTCCATCCATTTCCATGAGGTTTTGATTTGGATGTATTTGCCGGATACACGCATCACCGTTACCGAATCCCTTGATGCAACCCATTGCTTTACGATGGTTGTATCAAAGGTTTCAATCAGCCATGTTTGTTGTGAGTGATCGCTGCCAGTTCTTGAAGGCATCACAAACCCGGAAGGAAATTTCCAAAGATCATTCACAGGCATCAACTTTCCCTGAGGTAAAAGAGACGCAAGGGTTTTAGTATCCTGTATCCGTACAATAGCAATGGTATCTGCCAGTTTTCTGAGAACCTGTGTATGGGGAGGTAGTTTTCCGGTGCATGCAAATACTTTTTTTGTTGAGTCTTTTTTGAGTGAATGTGATTGAAGTGGTTCAACAAAACTTTTCAGTACATCCGGGATGATTTGTCTGTGCATAGATTGAGTCCGAGCAGACATAGTAATCAGTAACGATAAACAAAGCAAAACACTTCTCATGTATATAGGAGACTGGAATATTAAAGATAGGTAAATCGTTTTTTCAGTTATCTACGTATCTAAAATAAGAACGGACTGCAATTTTTTTCGTGTTTCTGAATCAGTTTGCGGTTTTGCAACGGCGTTGCCCAAATTTGCTTTCGTCTGATTCATACATTGCTTAAATTCAGTCTGAAATCCAATGATGCTGTAAACCATTTGTAAAATCCAAACTAAAACACATGAGAAAAAACATGCGCCTTTCTTTAGCTGTTATTGCTTTATTGATAACAGCTGTTTCCTGTCAAAAAGCAGTTGCTCCCGAGCAAGAAATCCAAAAAGAAGTTACACAAGATGTTATTAACAGTGTAAAAGCACTGGGCTTCTCTTCTGATAATATTATTGCAGAAGATGGCGGTTATATTGTTGAGGGAGATATTTTTATTCCTGCTAATGAACTAAAACGCTCTTTAAATGGAGCCATTCTTCGCGTTGGTGATGTGGAGCAGTACCGAACTACCAATTTGGTAACTGGCTTACCAAGAACCATTACTGTTGCATTGACCAGCAGAATTGATGCCGCTATTTATGGTCCTGTTTTGGATGAAGTGGTTCGTCGATTTAATGCAGAAAATTTACAAATCACTCTTCAAAGAGTAAGTTCAGGAGCAAATATCACTTTCGATCGTGCAAGTGGTAGTTATCTTGCTTCAGCAGGTTTCCCAACTGCAAGCGGAGATCCTTTTAACTCTGTTAAAGTAAATACCAGAGCAATTGGCTCCGGTACCTCTTCTACCTTTATCAATTATGCTGCAACCATTTTTGCGCATGAGTTAGGTCATTGTATTGGCTTCCGCCATACCGACTACATGAACCGTGCTTATAGCTGTGGTGGCTCTGCCGTAAATGAAGGTGCTTCAACAGTAGGTGCCATTCTTATTCCCGGAACACCAAGTGGACCAGATCCTAATTCATGGATGTTAGCTTGTATTGGTAGCGGTGTAAACCGTCCATTCAACGCAAACGATAGAACAGCATTGGCTTATTTGTATTAATATTTAAGACCTCTTTATCTAATAAATAAGAATGGTTTACAGCAAGAAGGGCGACAGATTTTGTCGCCCTTCTTAATTTCAGTACAAAGATCATTATGCCTCTTTTTCTTTTCTTCTGCTATTTCTTCCAACAGCATAATGTGGTTTCAAGTCTTTATAAATCTGACCAAATTGTTCACTTCCGGATAATGCAGCATTTTTTGAATTATGGAAATACGCCCTGGTTTGCTTTAATATTTCATTACCCAACAATAGTTTTGCATCTTCCATTTTAGTTTTCACTTCTTCCAATTCATTCAATAACTCATTGTATTGTTTGTATAACTGAATGTAATTATTGCAAGTATTTACATCCACATAAGAAGGAACTGTGGCCGGATTTTTTCGCATGGATAAAACGGCTTTTTCCACAAACTCTTTCTTTTTATCATTCAACTTAAACATACTTCTGCGTTCGGCAGGCTTTAATTTAATATGCTGCGGAAGCATATTTCTGAGTGCGGCAATATGCTGTCTAAAAGACATTAACTCTGATCCTACAAAGCTTCTGAAAGAGGCCATAAGACGTTATTTTTTACTATAACGTCTATTCAAATTAGAAAATTGCTCATTCCGAGCATTTTAATCTAGCCCTTACGATTAATCAGGTAAGCACCCCCAATCAACATCAATACACCCATTATTTTACCCCAGTTAATGGGACTTTGCTTAAATCCAAATAGTCCGAAATGATCAAATACAAGGGCAAATAATAGTTGTCCGGCTATCACCAACGCAAATACATTGGCTGAACCGATCTGTTGAACGGAAAAAATAATGACAGTTACAAAGAACGCCCCAAGTAAGCCCCCGGAAAATTTATACCACTCTATTTGTTGCAGTTGTTGGGTACTCGGCAATGTTTGTTTGGTGAAAAGAATGATTAATGCCAGCGCAATGGTTCCGACCACAAAAGAAATGAATGCCGCCACCCACTGATTGTTCACGGCTGTTTTTAGCTGACTATTCACGCCCGCTTGCGTGGTAATCGTTAACCCCGCCAACAGGGGCAGGATATAAACCAGGTATTTCATGAAATGATATTTGATATAAAAGTTTATGACTGTCTTTGTCTCCCGCCTCTTGGTGGACCCGATTTTCTATTTCCATTGGATCTTCTGTTTTGTCCGCCTTGTCTGGGTGCACGAGGATGATAAGCAGGCGTTGCGCCAAATTCTTCAGGTACTGTTCCTTTTAAAACCGGCTCACCGAGTAGTGTTTCAATGGCGGCAAATTTGTTTTGCTCTTTTTCGCTTACCAGTGTAAAAGCTGTGCCTTTGCTGGCTGCACGGGCTGTTCTGCCGATACGGTGCACATAATCCTCCCCATCATTGGGCACATCAAAATTGATAACGAGATCAATATCTTCTATATCAATTCCCCGACTCAAAATATCCGTAGCCACCAATATGTTTAGCTTCTTATTTCTAAAATCTTGTAGCACCTGCTCTCGTTTGTTTTGATCCAAATCAGAATGAATTTCTTCTGCAGAAAGTTTGGCACGCTTCAATTCTGTTGTCAGCTGTTTTACATTTTGTTTCTTGGAACAAAAAACAATGACATTTTGAAACTTATTACTACCCAACATATCTTTTATGATGGGAATCTTTTGTGGTTCGTATACAATAAAAGCTTTTTGAACGATTTGTTCCGGTGGTTTGGAAATGGCAATATTGATTTCTACCGGTTCACTTAAGATCTTTCTCGCCAGCTCTCTCATTTTCATTGGCATAGTGGCTGAGAAAAGCAGGTTCTGTCTTTCTTTGGGCAGAAAAGAAATGATCTTCATGATATCATCATTGAATCCCATATCCAGCATTCTGTCTGCTTCATCCAATACCAAATACTTCAAGCCTTTGAGCTTTACATATCCCATGTTCAGGTGTGCAATCATTCTTCCCGGTGTACAAACCACAATATCTACCCCCTGTGTCAAAGCTTTCTTCTCGGCATTAAAAGAATCACCGCCACTTCCGCCATATACCGCAATAGAACTTACGTCTGTGAAGTAAGAAAGCCCTTCCAGACTTTCTGCAATTTGAATGGCCAGTTCACGTGTAGGAACAATGATCATGGCATTGATCTCATGAGAATCATGTGGAACCGTTAATAAGCGATGTATTAGTGGCAGTAAAAAAGCAGCTGTTTTTCCGGTGCCGGTTTGTGCAGAAGCAATGATATCTTTTCCTTCTAAAATGGGTACCATCACCTGTTGTTGAACCGGTGTGGCAGTTTCATAACCCATGGCATCGATGCCGTCTAAAATGCGTTGATCAAGTCCTAAATCTGTAAACTTCAAATTGGTCTGTATTTAATTGAATTCCTGTAAAGATACTGTTTAATGTTCGCGTCTTAGAAAACAAACTAGAACCAACCGTTACAGTTTCTCATACAAAGCTCTTAATTTTTCTCGGGTCATAATCTTCTCCCAGTCTTTTCCCAAAGCATTCTCCCACAAGGGTTTCATACCTATTGAAACGTTAATCATCGTATCAAACTGTTCATCTGTGAGTCCTTTACAGATCCCTTGAGGGATATCGATCTTATTTTTTTCAACCATGTATTTGAATTCTTTTACCCCTGCCGGATAGTATTCTTCCAGATGATTCATCACAATACAATTACCAATTCCATGTTTGGTGCCGAGTAAATAGCTGAGTCCATAACTCACGGCATGTGCAACACCCACCTGAGAATACGCAATACTCATTCCACCTGCATAGGAAGCCATCATCAGTTGATCATCGCTCTCATCATCCCAATGATCTTTGGCTACAAATACTTTCTGACAAAGCTCCAATGCTTTCTCGCCATAACTTTTGCTGAATTCATTCAGGTAAGTACCTTCCAAACTTTCGATGCAGTGTATATAACAATCCATTCCGGTATAAAAACGTTGATTCACGGGTGCGTACTTAGTCAATTCCGGATCCAATACAATTTGATCAAAAGGTGTAAAATCGCTGTTCATTCCCAATTTCCTTGTAGGACCGGTAAGTACGGTTGTTCTACTTACTTCTGCTCCGGTTCCACTCAGGGTAGGAATACCCGCTTTATATACTCCCGGAAACTTCACCAGATCCCATCCCTGGTAATCGGCAGAAGAGCCGGGGTTATTCATCATCAGCGATACAGCTTTCGCCAGGTCCATGGTAGAACCACCACCAATACCTATGATACCACTAACGGTTCCAAAGCTTTCCTTTAAACTATTCGCCAAAGCATCTACCTGCGTTGTTTTAGGCTCGTAGGTAACATCAGCAAAAATGATCTTGTCTTTTCCACGCAAGGGTATTCTGTTCACCAATGGCTTACCCTCAAAGAAATGATCGACCAGAAAAATCATGGGTGCATCTGCTTTTCTCCGAGGCGCCAGTATCTCATCTAGCTGGTTAAAAGCCCCTCTACCAAAGACAACATAATCCACCATTTTAAAATTGCGAAAGCTCATATCAAAAATTTTGAATCCCTATAATAGTACAAACATAGTCAGAACGATTTACTTCCTAAAGATCTCTTAGCCAAAACAAGGCTGCCGGCTTAAATTTCAACTAAATTTTATTTGATTAAAGTCATTCGATGGTTTTACAGAATAACTTTGAAAAAACATATTCTCCTTATACCTCAGGTAATAATTAGCTAACTATTTCGTTATTGACTGTTTTATAAGAAACCGGCAATTTTGAGAGCTTTTATGTTCAGATTGCGTAAATTAATGTCTTAAATATTCCCTAGCGGGAGCCAATCATTATTATTTGCCCGATGACTTTAACTGGGACTATTACGTTCTGCTTCACATTCCTATCCGGATCTATTGGAAGGGACTTTCTCAAATTCATGAATCCGGAAAATCTCATGGCAGGTGTGGAGATCATGTCTGTGTGTATTTTGTTGGTCGTAGCATTGATCTATATACAAACGATTGCTAAAAAAAGGCTTTTCTTTCACACCGAACGTATCAAAAGTAATATTGAAGTATGGATCAGTCATATCATTTTGGAGGAAACGATTGAAGGTATTGAGATCCCTAAAAAATTCTTCCGGATGTTAAATGATCCTAAAGCCAGACAGGTAGCGATTGATGAGTTGATCAAATGCAAAAAAAATTTTTCAGGTTCCGTTGCAGATAATATTGTTGCCTTGTACAACAAGTTGGGACTTCGGGAAGATTCTTTATTAAAAATGAAGAATAAGCGAAAATGGTATATACAAGCCAGGGGTATTCAGGAATTGTATTTAATGGATCAAAAAAACCTGTTGACAAAAATTTATCGCGAAACCAATAGTAAACATGAGTTTGTTCGTTCAGAAGCACAGATAGCAGTCATTCATCTGACGGGTTTTAATGGTCTTCGCTTTTTGGATGTGATTAGTTATCCGCTTACTTTGTGGCAACAAATTAAATTGCTGGAACAACTAAAATTATTTGGAAAGAAAGAAGATTTATCTGATAGAATACCCAAATGGTTAGCATCCAAAAACGATACTGTTGTTGTATTTGCACTAAGGCTTGCTGCGGAATATCAGCAGTTTGCTGTTAAAAACAATGTGATAGACTGTCTCGTACACCCAGCTAAAATTGTTCGAACCCAAGCGATCAAGACCCTTATTGTATTATCAGATGAGAAAACACCCTTTATGCTAGTAGGCTATTTTGCAAAAGAAGATTTTGAGAACCAAGCACATATTCTCAATAGTCTTCTGAATATGGCTACCGACGACCAAAAAGACTTTATGATCAGATTATTGGATGCCCCTGATAATATTATTAAAGTAAAAGCTGCTGCTGTACTAGTCAATAATTGTACAAATGGTATGCAAGTCGTTGAACAAAGAGCGGCAATAGAGCCTGAACCGTTTGAAAGAATACTCAGACATGTAAAAAGTGTGAAATGAACTGGGATACAGTTTTAAATATTGTTTTTGATATACTCACGTATGGAATATTTATTTATTCCACACTACTATTATTATCCTATATCGCTATTGCTATTTTTTCAATAGGAGAAACGAGAAAGTACATCCATAAAAATAGTTTTACAGATTATAGGATTCTTGCTTCATCTACGCATGCTCCATCTGTAAGTATTCTTGCGCCGGCTTATAATGAGGGAATGACCATTGTAGAAAATATCAGGTCCTTACTCTCTATATATTATGTAAACCTCGAAGTAATCGTCATCAATGATGGTAGTAAAGATGATTGTTTACAAAAAATGATTCAAGCCTACGATTTGGAGAAAATTGATTATTTCGTTGATTATAAAATTCAAACAAAAGAAGTTAGGGGTGTTTATAAAAGCCGCAATCCTATTCATCATAAACTATTGGTGGTAGATAAAGTAAATGGTGGTAAGGCAGACGCGTTAAACGTGGGTATTAACATCTCTTCCAATAAATACCTTGTTTGCATAGATGTGGATTGTATTCTGGAGCAGGATGCTTTATTAAAAATGGTAAAGCCGTTCCTCGAACAAACTAATGAACGCGTTATTGCTTCCGGTGGTGTTGTTCGTATTGCCAACTCTTGTATTGTTGAAGATGGTCGTTTGGTAAAGGTAAAATTGGCGGAAGATTATTTGCCAAGAATGCAGATACTCGAATATATCCGTGCATTTATTTTAGGAAGAATGGCCTGGAGCCGATTGAATGGATTGATGTTGATCTCCGGAGCATTCGGTGCTTTTGATAAGGAAATTGCCATCAAATGCGGTGGCTATGATCATAATACGGTTGGAGAAGATATGGAATTGGTGGTGCGTATGCGTCGTTATATGGAAGAGCGCAATGAAAAATACCGTGTAACGTATATTCCCGATCCGCTTTGTTGGACAGAAGCACCCAGTTCTTTTGATATTTTAGGCAGACAACGTAATCGATGGACCAGAGGAACGATTGAAACATTGAAGTTTCACAAGAAAATGTTTTTCAATCCGAAATATGGATTGCTGGGGATGCTGAGTTACCCCTATTGGTTTTTCTTTGAAATGTGCGCTCCGGTTATTGAATTCTTTGGTTTTGTGTGCTTCTTTTTATTTGCAGCTTTTGGCATGCTCGACTGGGGTTTCTTCTTTGCCTATTTACTATTCATTGTTTCATTTGGATACCTGTATTCTGCCTTCGCCATCCTCATGGAAGTGATTACTTATCATCAATACAAACGAAGAGTTGATGTTCTGATTTTATTTTTAACTGCATTGACAGAACCTTTTTACTTTCACCCATTTGTTGTGTGGAGCGCTATAAAAGGATATATTGACTATATCAGAAAAAAGAAGAGTTGGGGTGAAATGACCCGACAAGGATTTGCAAAGAAAACAGCTGATACACCACAGCCCATTACAGTTGTAGAAGAAGAAGTACCGGTTATTGATGCCGTACCTGTTGTAGAAGTAGTGCCTGAACCAATACCTGTGGTTACGGAAGAAGCTACTGTAAAAATTTCTTGGTACAGAAGAATTGTAGCTCCTATTTTGAATCAGATACCGGATGTATTATTCCAGTCGTTCCGTTATTATTTGGGGCACATACTTGCATTATTGCTTTTATTCATCATAGCCAGAGGCGTTGAAATTGGATTGGATTATAAAGAGCATGGAGAACCTGAATTTTTCAAACAAGTAATTCTGTATGGCTTAGCAAAAGATATTGCATTCATGTCCTCGTTAACTATTTGGTGTTTTGTTCCATTTACACTCATCTATGTATTTAGTAAAAAAGTAGCACATATCTCTTTTATTGTTTTGGGTTCACTGGCTGTATTAGTTCAGTTGGCATTGTCGCAATACTTTATACAATCATTTGTACCCTTGGGCGCAGATCTCTGGAGTTATTCATGGGCAGATATTCAACAAACAGTGGGTGCATCTGGTGGATTATCATGGATTGCCATAACGGGCTTATTTATCGCAATCACTTTATCCATTTTTGTTTTGATAAAGCTTCCAAAAAGATTGCTTGCAAATGATGGTATTACCGTATTTTTTATTCTGATGATTGTGACTGCAGGTATTAGAGACTTGAATACAGTCACTGCCGAACTCCAACCCGGAAGAGAATACAGTAACAATTTATCTCTCAATAAATCTTATTATTTCTATTCATCCAGCTTCCAGCGATTTTTCCCGAAAGATCTGGAAGAAGATATTTATCGTGACGATTATCAGTCAGACAATATACTTGCTGATACGGAAATTGATACCAAGAATTATCCATTTCTACATAAATCAGATAGTACTAAAAATGTGTTGGGCAGTTTCTTTTCACGGGAAGACTCTATACCTCCCAATATTGTCATACTCTTGGTGGAAGGATTGGGTAGGGCTTTTAGTAATCAAAATGCATATTTAGGTAGTTTCACACCTTTCCTTGATTCGCTTTCAAATAAAAGTTTATACTGGGAGAATTTCCTAAGTACAGGTGGAAGAACCTTTACAGTACTTCCTTCATTATTAGGCTCGCTTCCTTTTGGAAGTAGTGGATTCAATGAATTAGGCGATCAGATGCCAGCACATTTGTCGATTGCTAATTTGCTTAGATACAATGGCTATCAAACTTCATTCTTTTATGGTGGAGAGGCTTCTTTCGATAATATGGAAGCGTTTTTGAAAAAGACGGGAGTAGAAAAAATCTATGATGAAAGAAGCTTTAATGGATCCAAATACCAAAAACTTCCTGCTTCCTCCTCCGGTTTTAGCTGGGGCTATGATGATGAATCCCTCTTTAAACACGTATTGGCGAAATCTGAAGATGATAGCTTACGATCACAGTTGAATATCATCTTAACAGTAGCAACGCATAGTCCATTCCTGATCAATAATCAGCAGGAATACCTGAATCGTTTTGAAAGAAGAATGAGTGAATTAAAATTTGCTGAAGTACAAAAAAGAAATTATCGAAAATACCAAAATCAGTACTCCAGTATTCTATATGTAGATCATGCGATTCGACAGTTTATCTATGAATACAGTAAAAGAAAAGATTTCAAAAGAACAGTATTCATCATAACAGGCGACCATCGTATGCCTGAAATACCTATGAGTACGAAGCTGGATCGTTACCATGTTCCTTTGATCATTTACTCTCCTATGCTCAATAAAGCAGAGAAATTTTCAGCTGTTTCCAGTCATTTTGATATTGCGCCAACATTAACTGCATGGTTAAAATACAATTATGGCTTGGCTATGCCGAATATAAATACATGGTTGGGTACAGGTATTGATACAGGTAAAGTATTCCGAAACAATCACTCTATTCCACTAAAACAAACAAAGCCTGACTTAATTGACTATGTTAGGGGTTCATATATGCTCAATGGGGATGATCTATTTAAGATCAATGGTAATATGGATTTAGAACCGGATCCAACAAATGATAAGAAGTTTCAATTAAAATCTTCCTTCAACCAATTCAAAAGAAAGAATCTTCAGTTCATGCAAGAAAAGAAACTAATTCCTGATAGCCTTATTCAGAAATATACCCGCTATTAATTCTTATCTTTTTTGATACTATCATGATAATCATTCAGTATAGTGGTTACTAGAGGACGGTATAAACGCCAAAAGAAACTTTTACGCTCGAGTGGTTCTCTTTCTGTATACATCATCCATTTGAACAAAGCCACTCCTTTGAAATAAGAGGAAGAGAGTGAAATAGGATTATCACAGAAATCTGCTGAAAAATAAAAGAACCGATAATCGGAATTCATATGTGTAGTGATCGCCGGAAAAGTTGAAGGTATCTTGTATTGTGCCAATTCCGCCTGTCCGGCCTCATTCACATCTATCCTGAAATCTGAGATTACATGATTCACATTTTGATTGACATTGATGATATCGAACCAAAAAGAGTATTTCATTTTTTCTGGCATGCCATAATGATCCACTCCTTCTTGAGAAGCGTAAATATAGGGTAGTCCGTTTTTTAGATGCTTTTCATTTTCCAGAATCACTACCAGATCATTGTCTGCATTAATAAATGCTACTCCACCTTTTCTAAAAGGCCATTGATCATTATGTGTTCTTTTATAATTCTTGATGAGCCAGCTAGGTATTTCCTTGTTAATGGTTGTATCAAAAGATTCAAAATATCGACCAATCCAACCTGACCAGTGAATACCAAAAGTTTGTTCAAACTTATTTCTGATGGCGGGATCTGTTGGAGAACCAATAGAGTTAAACTCGGTGATAATGAGTTTTCTTTTTTGTTTCATTAATTCCAAAAAATAGAGATCCTGTTTACTCATGCCGCCATATACGATACCGGATCTGTCTTGTATATTACCTTGCTTAAACCATTCATTCCGAAAAACACCATAGGCATCTGTAATATAAGCTGCATCAGCATCTACACTCAACTTCTCTAGCTGAGTAGAATCGAATCGCTCCAATCCTTTTAGCTTATATTTTTCATCTTCTAATGGGAAAAAGCCAAAATAATCTTCATTGGGCTCGTAGCGATCGGTATTATTTTTCAAAAATTTTTCTTGATTCAATATCCAATGCAAAGAGAGGTGTTCTTGTCCTGGATATTCCACAACTGTTTTATCAACAATAGCAATCAGCAATTTTCTACCGGGCAGAAAAAACCAAACTACCAACATCCAGAAAGGCAATAGGAATATCACAATAGCGAGTAATCCTCGCCAAGAACTTTTAATAGGGGATTTTTTATTTAAAACCTTCTCAGACATCCAATACTGAATTGATATTGATTACCGATTGTTTTTGGTAGGTACTCTTGGTTCAACCAGCTACCATCAATCGTGAGTACATTAAATTTGGCAAACTTTTTTCTGAATATAAACCCTGCTTTATAAGAGGTTAGTTGCTGTACCCCATTTAACTGAATTACATTGAGTCTATCGTCGGGGGAAACACCATAACCGATATTGAAGCCTAACATATCATCAGCACTGGCATAATAGTAACGAGCAGATAAATTATAAGATGAAGAAACAGTACTAGTAAAAGTACTAGGTGTTATATAGGCTCTTGCACCAAAGAGCCAACTCTTATAGTATTTACCAATATATCCGGTATACACATAAGTAGGATCTCCTGAAAATTTTAGATAACGTACGCCTAATTCTGCTTCATAGCTTTTAGGAAGATTGGCATATAAAGAAAATCCACCTCGCCAACGGGGGAAAACACCAACATTATCAGAATAGGCCAACCCGACATAACTATAGAAAGTATTGGAAATACGCGGATAGGCTTCTAATTCATATTGATATCCATTTGACGCAAAACGATTGGCATAATTGAATCTTCCGATGATAGAACCGATACCGGTATTTCTGCCATAGTCTACACTCACCAGATGCCATGGATCATTAAACTGTTTATCGAAGGTTACAAAATCATAACTTACCCCAATTCTGTTTTTCACTGCATTTTCTCTGATACGATTGGCCAATGCTCTAGCTTCCGTATTATTTTTATTCAGTGATATGACCATCTGAATGGCTTTATCTGCCTCAATGAATCGTCTCATGGAATTCAACACCCGTGCTTTCTTTAGATACAATCCTTCTGACTTTGGATTGTACTTAATACCTTCTTCACAAATGGTTAATGATTTTTCATCCTCATCATTCCAAAATGTCATGTCTGCATAAGCCATGCATGCATCTTCATAACCCGGATTTTGTTTCAATACTTCTTCAAAACAAATCCTCGCGCTATCATAGTTTTTTGTCCAGGTATAGATTCTTCCTAAAAAAACACGCAGATCAGCATAATTAGGGCTTTTTTCTATGGCTTTATACAAATAGGTTTTAGCCTGCGGATAATTATCTTCATCGAATGCGGTTTTACGTGCAGCTTTTAACAATCCATCTGAACTGCTGGTATCTATTTGAGCAACAACAGGAGATACCGAAATGGCTAAGACCACAAAAAGAATTCGGTTTATGTTCACAATAAAAGACATACAATAATATTAATCATTAGGATTTTCCTAATCGTGTCATGAGTCTTTTTACACGAATAGAAAGTTCGTTCAAACTAAATGGCTTGGTGATATAATCATCGGCGCCTAATTCAAAAGCTTCCATTACTACTTTTTCCTGCTCCATAGCAGATAATATAATAATGGGTATTTGCTTCTCTCCTTTTTTCAGTATGGCCGTTAACTCTAAACCCGAGGCATAAGGCATCATAATATCCGAAATAACCAGATCAGGTTGTTCAGATTCGATCTTTGAGATCGCTTCTCTTCCATCAATTGTAGCAATAACCTCATAACCCTCTTTCTTAAGCTTCAGCTCAATCGTTTTCAATAACATGGGTTCATCTTCTGCAACCAGGATTTTCATATTTGTCTTTCAGACTTTAAGGTATTTGATAAAAATACGAGATTTCGGGTTATCGACCCTTGATCTGCTCTTTTTCGTCAATCAATTGGGTTTTCATCTGATCAAATAGAGTACAGACTTCTGTTACTTTAGCCGGTATCTGATCAATGTCTATTCGCTCTCTTGCACTCGATTCTATTTTTCCTAACAATTCAGAAATGTGGGTTGCTTGCAACATAGCAAGCGCTCCTTTCAATTTATGCGCCAACTGATAGAGGGCATCCCATTCTGCTTTTTTGGAAAGTTCAGCAAGCTCGGTCATTTGATCAGGCGTATTTTCAAGGAATAAGTTCAATACATCCAATAGCGAGTCTTTGTCATCCAGACCTTCGAGTAAAGAGAGGTCATATAGTTTCTGGCTATTCATGGCATCATGGTTATCAGGTTCGATTTCCTCTTTGATGAGCAGTCGTATCAATCTTTTGTAGAGATCATCAAAATCAAAGGGTTTCAGCATGAAATCATTCATCCCCACTTGTACTGAACGTTCACGATCGTCTTTTAATGCGGTAGCCGTCATAGCGATGATGGGAATTTGTAATTGTAAAGTTTTCCTGATGTATTCCGTTGCTTCATATCCATCCATCACCGGCATTTGAAGATCCATGATGATCAAATCATATTCGTTCTTCTTTTGTTCCAAAAGATCAATAGCTACCCTGCCATTATTGGCTATGTCTACGGTTCCACCTACTTTTTTCAAAACATAACTTACCAGTTTTTGGTTCACCTCATTGTCTTCTACCACCAAAAAGTATTTATCTTTTAAGAGCTTTGATTCATCTTTTTCTCCTGATGAACCTTGTTGTACTTCATACGGAACCTGGATAATGAATTCAGCACCACTACCTGACTTATTCGCAAATTGGATGGTTCCTCCTTGTAACTCTAATAGTCCTTTACAAATGGATAAGCCCAATCCGGCACCACCATAATTTCTGGCAATCTCCGGACCCGCCTGCATAAATGGCTCAAAAATGATGCTTACCTTTTCATCCGGCACACCTATTCCGGTATCAGATATAGTGAATCGAAGGGTGGCTTTATTGCCATTCTGTTGAGTTACTTCTGTCTTTATGCGTACTTCTCCACTAACTGTAAACTTCACGGCATTACCAATGATGTTCACCAACACCTGGTTCAAACGATAGGGGTCACCAATTACAGTTTCCGGTAGCCCTATATCATGATCAAAAATGAGTTTCAATTCTTTTTGTGCTACTTCATGGTCAAATTGAGATTTGACCTGACTCAGCACATCTCGAATTTGAAATGGAACTTTATCCAATGTAATTTTCCCGGCTTTGATCTTGGAAAAATCAAGAATATCATTCACGATAACCAACAGATTGTTCACCGATCTTTTGATTATAGACGTGAATTCCTTTTGCTGACCATTGAGTTCTGTCTGCAAAAGCAAATTCGTCATACCTTGAATACCATTCATCGGCGTTCGAATCTCATGACTCATATTCGCCAGAAACTGTTCTTGCAACTGTTTGGCCTCTTCTGCATTTTTTCTTGCTTCTATGAGTTTCTGCTGGTATAAAACCCTATCTGTAATATCTGTAGCAATACCACCAATACCGAATATTTTTTTCCTATGATCTAGCAGCGGAAACTTGATCACCAATAGGTTTTTTCTTCCTTCCGGACCAAAGATCCACTCTTCACTTTCTACCGGCTTACGGGTACTGATGACTTCTTCATCCAGACGTTTGTAATGATCGCCTGTTTCTTTCTCACTGAAATCATAATCTGTTTTGCCGATTACCATCTCATCCGTAACACCTATTACATCTTTAAATCGTTTGTTGATATTGATATATTTTCCATCTAAGCCTTTGATAAAAATGAGGGAAGTGGTATTCTCTAATATCGCTTCCAGTCTTAGTTGGTTTTCTTTTCTTCGCTGTTCCGATTCTTTGAGTTCTAACTCAATTTTCTTTTTCTCTGTAATATCTCTCACCATACACTGAAAGCCTTGTATCATTTCATCTTTAAAAATGAGTTGAGATGTCTGTTCTACCCATTTTTGATTACCAGCTTTTGTTCTGATCACAAACTCTAGTGAAGTAGACGCTATTTTACTTTGAAACTGTTGTGTATAATGATTGAACACTTGTTGCATCCAGGAAGGATGCAATAGAAAAGAAAAATCTTTCCCGATGAGTTCTTCCACTGAATATCCCGTCAGATCGCCTACTTGTTGATTTGCAAATGTGATAATGCCATTAATGTCTGTAGTATACATCACCATACCGGCATTCTCAATAAGATTCTTGTAACGTTCATCACTGTAGCCAACAATTTCTTCGGCTTTTTTTCTACGGGAGATATCTCTATTGAGTTGCACAATCAATGACAATACAATAATAAACGCAATGACGGCACCAATCATAGCCGCATAGATACTGTTTGAATAATTTTGTGCATTTGCTTGTAATCTTTCACCAAGAACAACTTCACCACATACCGTTAATCTATTAAGAATATTAAATATAGCCTGAGACTGTTGTGGTCCTTCACCCGTCGAGGAGAGCCTTTTTTTAATAAGTTCTTTTGTCGCGCTATCAGTAAGTACCGCTTTTTGGAAGCGCTCTTTATTCTTGACAAGCTCTTCTAATGTGCTTAATGATGAAGAAGAGAAAGCTGTGTCATTTTTAGTTTTAGAAACTATTTGCGCAAATAAAGTATTTGTCTTCTCATGGAGCTGCTCGATAACGGGTTGCCAGTTTTTATCATTCGTAATCAACAAGCTTCTTGTAGCTGACTCAGCTTGTCCCAACGAGCTTTTTAATTCAGCAATATCTTTTAGAACAGAATAAGTAAAGTCAACTGAGGTCCTGGTTTTATCAAGGTCTTTTTTGATGAGGTAGAGCACAATAGCAAAACTGATCAATGTAAGTACTGCAAAAAAGAATAACCATCGAACCCTTCCATGCATTACTACCGATCTGTTTTTGTTATTCTTGCTCATGCTTACATTGTTCGTAAAATGATCTTGGGGGTATTGTAAAGATAAAGTTTTGCCCTTTGGGAACAGCATCCATCTGACCGGCACAGTATTAAAAATACCTTATTGTTGATGCAGGTATTGCTCGGCTCTTATTAAATCTTCAGGTGTATCAATCTCAACCCCCATGTATCCGGTCACCACCATCTTAATGGGTATGCCATATTCCAGATAACGTAAGCACTCAATTTTCTCAGCGGCTTCCAATGGCGTCATTGGCCAGTTGGTAAAATTGATCAGTGCTTCTTTCCGAAATGCATACACACCAATATGTTCATAATAAGTAATGGCTGCCTCCGTACTTCTTGGATAAGGAATCACACTTCTTGAGAATAATAGGGCATTATTGTTTCTATCCACCACCACTTTTACATAATTAGGATCTTGAATGAATGTTTGGTCTTTCAACACTTGCATCAGTGAAGCTACCTGTACAGATTTCCCTGATTCCCCTTCAAAAACATGCAATAATTTTTCCAAGGGCGCTTTTTGAACAAAGGGTTCATCCCCCTGCACATTTACAACAATGTCAATATCCATGTCTACCACAGCTTCTGCAATTCTGTCGCTACCGCTCTCATGCGGCTTTTTACTCATGATGGCCTTACCGCCATTGGAGACTATTTCCTGATAAATAATATCGCTATCTGTTACCACATATACTTCGTTAAACAACCTTGTTGCCGAAGTATTATCATAAGTATGTCTGATTACCGGCTTGTTCCCCAACACCTGCATGAGTTTTGCAGGAAAGCGAGTAGCGGCATATCGGGCAGGAATAAACGCTGCGATCTTCATGAAACTATTTTCAGCAAAGATGAGCTTTTCTTAGGTTTAGTAATCGGTCTTTACAGATCGGTCAAAAGGTATTTTCAATTGATAGGAAAGATCTTCATCTGTACGATCGTCCAGAACATCCAATCCATAGCGCAACTGTTCAACGGGTGTATAGTTAAAAGTGCCAAAGAGTCTGTCCCAGATCGAAAAAATATTGCCATAATTAGAATCCGTTTGCGGACGTACATAATGATGATGCACTTTATGCATATCCGGAGAAACAATGACCCAACTGATGGCTTTGTCTAACCATAAAGGCAATCGAATATTGGCGTGATTAAATTGCGATAATACTGCACTCAGACTTTGGTACATCATCACCAGCCACATGGGTGCACCACAAACCAATACACCAATGGTTGTGAACACCGCACGAAACACACTTTCTCCCGGATGATGACGATTGGCGGTAGTAGTGTCTACATGGGTATCTGCATGATGTACCATATGGAATTTCCACATCCATTTGAACTTATGCTCAATAAAATGAATGAACCAGGCACCAATCAAATCCAATAACAATAACCCCCCTATCATGAATACCCATACAGGCATTTCTACCAGTTGAAGCAATCCAAATTGATGAGCAACAGCCCAGTCGCTGGATTTGACAATCACCAAAGCAAAAGCAAAATTGATGACAATGGTAGTGATGGTAAAAAAGATATTAATGGACGCGTGTTTCCATTTATTGTACCGAAAACCAAAAAGTGGAATCACGCCCTCTATCAACCAAAAAAAAGTGATCCCTCCGGCAAGAATCAATGCACGGTGCAAACTGGGAATGGTATCAAAATATTGAATGATGTTCTCAAGCATGGTTAACAATTGTATACTCACTAATGTACAAATTAATCAGCAGTACGCGTTTGCTTGTATAAAAAAGAGGAAGTCTCAAAAGTAAAAAGAAGGCTTTGAGAATCGCCTAAATGAAAACTTTCTCCATCAGGTACCCGAATAAAAAGAGGCTGTATCGGACTTTTGATACAGCCTCTCAAACATATCTTTAGAAATGATTAGTTGTTTAACATCAACGGCATTACCAGCATTAGCAGATCTTCCCCTTCTGCTTGTTCTGTAGGTTTAATCAACCCTGCTTTGGTAGGGGTTGACAATTCCATCTTTACATCTTCCGTATCTGCAGCACTTAGCATTTCAATCAGGAATTTGGCATTGAATGCGATTTGAAGGTCTTCGCCATCGTATTGACAGCTCATACGTTCATTTCCTTCAAAACTAAAGTCGATATCCTGAGCGGCCAATTGTAACTCACTTCCTGTAATACTCAATGCTACTTGATTGGTGCTTTTGTTACTGAATACATTTACTCGGCGTAAAGCATTTTGGAAATCCGCTTTATTGACGATCAGTTTGTATGGATTATCGGCAGGGATCACCACTTTATAATCAGGGAAACGCGCATCAATCAATCGACAGATCATTTGAGTAGATCCATGATTCACAAAAAGATGATTGCTGTTATAACTCACAGTGATAGCATCATCGTTATCCGGCAAAGCGTTCTTTAACAGGTTCAACGGTTTTTTTGGAACAATGAATGAATCTGTTTTAGAAGCATGTGCATCTGTACGCTTATATCTTACCAGACGATGTGCATCGGTAGCCACAAATTGAACCCCATCTTTAGAAAGTTCAAAGAAAACACCTGTCATAGCAGGTCTGAGATCATCATTACTTACCGCAAATAAGGTTTTATTGATGGCGGTCAGCAATCCGCTACTGGTCATATCAAAACCTGTGGTATCGTCTGCTGCAGGTTCTTTGGGGAAATTATCCGGATTTTCGCCCATGACTTTATATTTACCATTATCGCTGGTGATTTCCACCGCAAAATTCTTGTCAATATTGAATGTAAGTGGTTGATCTGCAATGTTTTTTAACGAATCCATGAGGATTTTAGCGGGAATACAAACCTTTCCATTGGCCTTACTTTCTACATCCATTTGAACACGCATGACGGTTTCCAGATCGGTTGCTACAACACTCAATTTCTTATCCTGAATTTCAAATAGGAAATCTTCCAGAATGGGTAATACAGTATTGGCATTAATAACACCGCTGATCTGTTGCAGGTGTTTCAAAAGAGAGGAGGAAGAAACGATAAATTTCATTCTGCTGAATTTAGATACGCAACAAACCTAAGGCAAAATGTTAACATTCCGTAACCAAAATTCAGGGGTTATCCGGACAAGAAAAATAGATTGTGAATGAGTTGTGGATTGGATCAGGAAACAGAGCCGATACCTTCTAACAATTCCTGATAACGCACGCGCGTAATGGGCTTCACAATATAATCTGTCACTGAGTTGTATTGTCGAGAGCGTCGGATATCCGCATCATCAACAGAAGAGCTTACCACATATAAAGCCATGGATTTGGGAAACTGGTTGCGGATCTTTTCATATTCTTCGAGGAACTCCCAACCATTCATGATGGGCATATTGATATCCAGAAAAATAACATCCGGTAAATTCGCGGGATCTTTGCTGTTCTCCCCGGAGAAAAAAGCGATGGCTTCGCTGCCATCATAAAAAGAGCGGATATCTTTGGTCATACCCGTCGCCTCCAGCATTTTCTTGGCGGTGAACTGATAGATCTTATCATCATCTATCAAACAAACGGTATGTTGTATCTGACTCATTTGGGATGTATTTCCGAAAACGTTTCCATACAATAACAAATATAATTAATAAAACAGTAATTTAATCAGCTCTCATGTTTTCGAAAAGACTAACTCCAGAACAGGCATGGCAAAAGATCAAACATTTTTGTGCCTATCAGGAAAGATGTCACTTTGAAACCAAAGAAAAACTATTTGGCTTTGGGCTCTCCAAAACCGATGTGGAGACCCTTATTAGCAGACTCATAGAGGAAGATTACCTAAATGAAGCTCGTTTTGCTGCACAATTTGCGGGTGGACATTTCAGAATAAAAAAATGGGGTCGCGTCAAAATCGTCTATGCTTTGAAGCAAAAAAGAGTGAGTTCGGTCAATATTAAATCTGCCTTAAAAGAAATTGATGAGGAAAATTATAAGGCAATTTTAATGAAGTTGGCTGAAGCTAAATGGAAATTATTGAAACATGAACAATATTTAAACCGACAAGCAAAGACTTCTCAATACTTAATGAATAAAGGATATGAGCCAACCTTGGTTCAGGAAACAATTCAACATATTCGTCGTTCTGCAAAAGATTAATTTTATCTTAGTAGCATCCTCTCTCTTGAAAACACTATATGCGCTTTTTGTTTCTGTTTATATGGCTTGTCTTATCCTGCCTTACGCATGCACAGGAAAAAAGATTCTTGCGCAAGGAACTTTCATTTACAACTGAAAATGATGCCTTTTTACTAAAAAAAAAAGACGCTTATTATACCAATGGTTTTTTTGTACAGTATCGTTTCGCCGATACTGCAACTGTTCGTAAAAAAGTACATGCGTGGGAAATCGGGCAGATGATTTTTACGCCCTTGTCTAAAAAAGAAACCATTGCCGATATTGACCGTCCTTATTGTGGTTATTTATATGCCCGGTATAGTCAAACTATTGCCAGCGCCAACGACGCAATATTACAGTGGTATGGTACTTTGGGAGTAATTGGTAGTGCCTCGCTTGCAGAAAAACTACAGAATGAATATCATAAACTGTTGGGGTTTCTGCGCTTTAAAGGATGGGAGTATCAAGTAAGAAACGCTATTGGACTAGATGCAGGTGTCTCTTATGCTTTTACTGCTCTTTCCTTTAATGATATATTCAAGATTGTACCCATTACACAAGCGAATCTGGGTACCACATTCACCAATACTAAAATAGGTGCGGTTTTATTAGCAGGAAGTTTTGAAAAAAATAATAGCAGCATATTTTTTAATACAAGAGTGCATAATGGAAGGTCTGTACCTCAAAAGAAAACAGAAATTTTTCTATACGCCTATCCATCTATTACTTACCAGACATACAATGCTACTTTACAAGGCGGACTATTACACAAAGGTACTGGCGCTGTGCTCGCAGACCCCAAACCTTTTGTATTGGAACAGCGATATGGCATAGCATACGCTAAGGAAAGAATCAGTACCAAAATTGAATTGATCTATCAATCAAAAGAAACTGACAGACAAACACGTTCTCAGGTTTATGGTTCTCTTCAAATTGGTTATCGCATGTTTTAAAACAGCAGTTTCTAGTTAACTTGCATACATGTCATCACTTCATATCTCTTTGATACAAACCAAGCTTTTTTGGGAAAACAAAACTGCCAACTTATTGATGCTGGAAGAAAAGATCAACAGCATTTCACAAAAAACAGAGATCGTTGTATTGCCTGAAATGTTCAGTACGGGATTCAGTATGAATCCACCCGCCTTCGCGGAAACCATGGATGGACCTACTATTGAATGGATGAAAAAGATGGCAGCTGAAAAAAAAATTATTCTGACAGGAAGTGTTATTATTCAAGAAAATAATCAGTTTTTTAATCGGCTATTGTGGGTATTACCCAATGGTACGATTGGTCATTATGATAAGCGTCATCGATTTGCTTTTGCCGGAGAAGATCAACATTATTCCAACGGACATAAAAGACTCATTGCGCAAGTAAAAGGATGGAAAATCAATTTACAGATCTGTTACGATCTACGTTTTCCGGTTTGGGCCAGACAACAATCGGATGATGAGCCGGAGTATGATCTGCTTTTATATGTAGCCAATTGGCCTGAAAGAAGAAACCATGCCTGGAAAACATTACTTACCGCGCGTGCCATCGAAAACCAAGCTTATGTAATTGGTGTGAATCGTGTAGGTGAAGATGGCAATGGTATTTATCATAGTGGCAACAGCATGGTCGTTGATCCACTCGGTGAGGTATTGTATCACAAAGAACATGAGGAAGATATTTTTACCATCATACTTGAAAAAACCACATTGATTGAAATAAGAAATAAATTTCCTTTTTGGAAAGATGCAGATGATTTTCACATCACTCAAGACTAGACCATGGCAGAACGTAATACTTATTATGCAAACCGATTATTTACAGGAAGCAAATGGCTGAATCAATATGTAGTTGTTACGGAACGTGGTGCTATTATTGATATTCTTCCTGCTACTGCTATTCATGAGCCATACACCGCACAGTTCTCATTGATGGCGCCGGCATTTATGGATATTCAGATTTACGGGGCTTATGATCGTTTACTTGCTGTGTATCCCGAAGTAACTTCATTGGAACGTCTATACGAGTATTGTAAAAAAGGGGGTGCTGCTTATTTTCAACCCACCGTTGCCACTAATAGTTACGAGGTATTCAAAAAATGTATTGATGCCGTTCGTGCTTACAAACAAATGGGTGGTAAAGGCTGTATTGGTTTGCATGTTGAAGGCCCTTGGATCAATCCGCTGAAGAGAGGAGCACATCAGGAGCAATACATCCACGCCCCTACATTGGAGCAAGCACGTGAACTACTGGAATATGGCAAAGGTGTTATCACCATGATCACACTTGCGCCGGAGGTTTGTAGTCAGGAAGTATTATCCATGATTCGTTCTTATGGTATCGTGATCTCTGCCGGACACAGCAACGCTACTTATGAAGAAAGTATGTTGGCATTTAAAAACGGAATAGGTGCGGCAACTCATTTATTCAATGCCATGAGTCCTTTACATCACCGTGAGCCGGGATTGGCAGGTGCTATTTTAGACCATGAAACAGTGATGTGCAGTGTGGTACCCGATGGTTATCATGTTGACTTTGCTGCCATTCGTATTGCCAAAAAACAAATGAAGGAAAGATTATTCGCTATTACGGATGCTGTTACCAATACGACCACCGGACCCTACCCACATGCACTCAAAGGCGATTATTATGAATCGGATGGTGTATTAAGTGGGTCTGCTTTGAACATGGTGAAGTGTGTACAAAATCTGGTACATAAAGCCAATATTCAACTGGAAGAAGCTTTCCGAATGGCCAGCCTCTATCCTGCACAAGTAATGGGCTTAGCACACAGAAGTGGAAGAATTGAAAAAGGATATAATACCGCATTGACAGGGCTTAGTGAAACGTTGGATGTAATTGAGGTAGTTGATGGTCCATAGTCTATGGTTCATAGCAAATGGCTCATGGCAAATGGTTAAAAAGGAAGAGGCAGTATCAAAAGTCTGATACTGCCTCTTCCTTTTACTATGGACTATAAGCCATTTGCTATGAACTATCGACTATTGTCTATCATCCTCCTCACTTCACGCAACTTAATATCATATCCTTCACGAATAGCTTTTGAAGAGGGTTTGATAAATGTATCCGGCATGATGCCTCTTCCTTTAGGTCTATTTTTGTCGATCACCAAACGATACAAAGGCAAACTCACTATGAGTCCGGAATGGGGTAATGTGATCTTGGGAATATGCATGGCTGAATTACCATAATATCCACCACCACTTTCTTCTCCCAATACTTTTACATTCGATTGTCCTTGTAAATGCGATATGAACATGGTAGCTGCAGAAAAAGTATAACCACCTTGTATCAAATACAGTTTGCCGTCATAGTGATGTTTTGTAGCCGGTTTATACTGATGTTGTTCATACCTGCGGTAATGAATTTTTCCATCTTGCATTTTCTTTCCGCCAAAATTCATCGCTAACCAATAGATAAATGATGGCTTGATATATCGACTATATTGCATTCGTCTACTGAATGCGACAACACTATCGCCTACTTTAAAAGGTTTGTTGATGAGGTATCTGGTTAAATCAATACTATTGCCAACATTACCACCACCGTTTTCCCTTAAGTCTATCACGAGGTTTGCAATGGAAAGACGATTCAAGGTTTTGAAACTTCGCCTGAAAAACGTTTTGAGTCTTCCTCCTGAAAAAGTGGTTAAACGAATAAAAGCAGTACTATGTAAAGTATCAATCACCATCGAACGCTTATTTAACAACCGGAGTTTTCTCAATTCTCTGCGTGTTAATGTGGGTGTTATTTCGCGTATTTGTTTTTTTGTGGAGTCTTTTATTGGACGATATGCTTTGATACTGGCTTCTTTCTCTTGTCCAAGTGAATCTATGTATTTGATAACATATATCGAATCGCCATCACCCCAAATGGTTTTATACCAACCGGGAAAATTACCACTGATGACCTGACTTTTATGATTGGTGATATACCCATCTGTACTGATATATTGGTAAAGGGTATCTAAAATCTCTACAGGTGATCTTCCATTGATAGCTGTTACAATGGTTCCGCTTTTGAAAATTGAATCATTATTATAAGCACTACCCAATACTACCAAGCTATCATCCCAAGCCTTTAATGCCAATGGAAATTGAGGAAAGCGGTAGCGATTGGCAATTTTACCATATGCTTTTGAAAATCGAACAGTAGTATGTCCACAACGAATGGTTGCAATGAGTTTAGATAATCGGTTTTTATAGTCTACTTCATTCAGTGAATCGGTAATACCTGCAATGGTTGTTTCAAAATAATAATCGATACTGTCTTTAGATGTGTACCAATATAAACTTGGGTGATTTGCTTCCAGCACTTTTTTAAGAATCCGAATATCTTCCTTTAAATCTGCCGCTGCCATTTTAGGAAGTGGAGGAAAAAAGTTTTGCGCAGGTGCTGATGCTGAAACAATCAGCATAAAAACAACGGGTATCGATCTTCGGATAAAATTCATAAGTTTCTACTGCTGAAAAGCATTCCATCCCTGTGCAGTAATATCAAAACTGTTTCCTCCTTTGGTCAATAGCTTACAACCCTCCTCGAGTTCAGCCATGTAACCAATTACACTCATGTCTTCATTGAGTGTAATTTTATCATAGTCCTCTTGTTTCAGTGTAAAGATGAGCTCATAATCTTCTCCGCCATTCAATGCACAAACAGTAGGATCTAAACCAAATTTAAAAGCAGCTTTTCTGCTATCTTCTGCAATAGGTAGCTTTTCTTCATAAATACGACAACCCAATGCGCTTTGTTTACAGATATGTAAAATTTCGCTGCTGATGCCATCGCTTACATCCATCATAGCAGTAGGAACGATATTATTTTGTTCAAAAAAATCAACGATCTCTTTTCGAGCTTCCGGTTTTAATAATCGCCCTACTATATAACTTTCATTCTCTAGATCAGGTTGAATTTTTGGATTTTCAAGATAAATCTTCTTCTCTCTCTCCATCAGTGTAAGTCCCAGATAAGCGCCTCCCAAATCGCCACTCACGCAAATCAAATCGCCTTTTGAGGCAGTACTTCTTTTTACAAATTTTTCTGGTGCCACTTCTCCAATAGCAGTGACTGATATAACAAATCCTTTTGTAGAGGAAGAAGTGTCGCCACCAATGAGGTCTACTTTATGTTTTTCACAAGCAAAGTGAACGCCTTCATAAAATTCAGTAACTGCTTCCAAACTAAAACGATTACTGATACCAATGCTCACGGTGATTTGTGTTGGCGTTGCATTCATCGCATAGATATCACTCAGGTTCACCATCACTGCTTTGTAACCCAGATGCTTCAATGGCGTATACATCAAATCAAAATGAATACCCTCCAGTAATAAATCGGTGGTAATCACTGTTTGTTTACCGAAATGATCGATCACAGCTGCATCATCACCTACACCCAAAATAGTTGACGCATTATGCGTTTCAAAATTCTTGGTGAGGTGTTCGATCAATCCAAATTCACCCAAACTCGCTATTTCTGTTCTTGTTTCACTCATAATTAGGTATAAATGATGAATAATGAATGTCGAATATCGAATATCGAAATTCAATATTCGATATTCTTAATTGCCAACCTGACGCCCATTTACAATCGCTACCAGTTCGTCATGTATTTTGCCGTTGGTGGCTATGATATGTGGCTGGTAGGGTGAGTAATGATTCCCTTTAAAGTCGGTCACTTTACCTCCTGCTTCTTCTACCATTAAAAATCCGGCTGCACTATCCCAGGCTTGTAATTTATGTTCATAAAAACCATCAAAACGTCCGGCAGCAACCCAACACAAGTCAATAGCAGCACTACCCAATCTTCTAACCGGAACGCCTTTTCGGATCAGCTTTTCAAATACTTGTAGCGGACCGTTTTCCATATCTAAATAAGTATAAGGAAACCCTGTCACCAAACAACTTTTAATGACTTCCGTTTTATCACTCACCTGAATTTTTTTATCATTCAATGTGGCACCAAATCCTTTTTGAGCGAAGTAAAATTCATTGATGAATGGATTATACACAGCACCGAGTATCATTTCACCATCTTGTTCAATACCAATACTCACACAACAAATGGGAATGCCGTTTGCGAAATTTACAGTACCATCAATCGGATCAATGATCCATTTATAAGAAGAGTCTTGAATAATTTCTCCTGTTTCTTCACTCAGAATAAAATGATCAGGAAAGTCTTGTCGGATCACCTCAAAAATGGCTTTTTCAGCAGCATGATCTGCTTCTGTAACCAGATTATTGACCCCTTCCTTATTGCTGATCGTAAATTGTCCGTTGAAAAAGTGTTGTAATTGTGCGGCTCCTGCCTCGGTTGCTTTGATAAGTGTTTGTTTCAACATAGGGCAAAAATAACGAACCTGCGGTTAAGGGACAAGAAACAAGACACAAGTAACGAGATTGAATACAGTGCTTCTGAGTATTATTGCATATTGAAAACCATCATTTGACACTCAGTATCATCATAGTTAATTACAATGTGCGTGCTTTTTTGGAGCAGTGTATACGTACTATATTGATGTCGTCCCAGAATATCGATACAGAGATCATTGTAGTGGATAATGGTTCTTCCGATAACTGTATTCCCATTTTACAACCCTTGTTTCCGAAAGTACAGTTTATCAGATCGAATATCAATCTGGGTTTTGCCAAAGCCAATAATCTGGCATTGCAAAAAGCTTCAGGATCATTTGTCCTTTTTTTGAATCCCGATACGCTGCTAACTCCTTTTGCTTTGTCAACCTGTTTGCAGCATTTTGCTACGCATGAACAAACCGGGGCAATAGGTATTCGGATGATCAATGGGTTGGGGGAATTTTTACCGGAAAGCAAAAGAGCTTTGCCTTCACTTTCAACCGCATTTTTTAAGCTTATTGGATTGGCACGTATTTTTCCTTCTTCCGGTATATTCAATCGGTATGCACTCGGACATCTTTCTCCACTACAAAACCATCAGGTAGAAGTACTGGCCGGTGCTTTTATGATGGTTCGTAAAAAAATTTTGGACACGCTTGGTGGATTTGATACTGATTATTTCATGTATGGTGAAGATATCGATCTGAGTCTACGCATTTCCAAAACAGGTTATACACTGCAATACTTAGGAGAGGCTACTATTGTACATTACAAAGGACAAAGCTCAAAACACAGAACTGTTTTTCATACGGCTATCTTTTTTCAAGCTATGAAAATCTTTGCGCAAAAAAATTATCGTCTGGGTTGGATGCTGATCCCTTTTATTCAGTTACTCGGTGTATGGACACAATTCAAGAAAAAGATTTCAAAATCCGGTTCAACCGAGGCTTTATTGCAAGCACATAAAAACTTATTGGTTATATGTAAGAAAGATCACGAATCCGATATCCTTTCTGTTCTTGAGCAACAAAACAGGTCTCACTGTTATTTGTCGAGTGTACATCTTCATCAACAATCCATCAGTATGCTTTCTAATGAAATCAGGCAGTATAAAGCGGAACAAATATTGATCCGTATCCCTGATATGGATATGTCAGATGCCATCAGTTTGATGGAAAAAAATAAAGGCATATTTTTTCGGTTTATTTTTGCCGACTCAGCTACCATTAGCTTTAACAATTGAGCGCTCTGTTTTTACAAGCTTTTAATGTAGTTTCGTATATTCACTTAACCCGATTCTGACGATGGCCATTTTCGATATTAAACTTCCCAATAGGATTCTTAAAGCATTAAGACTGCCGCAAAACAATCCGCGCAGACAGCAGATCAGGGTATTAAAGAAGTTATTACGGAAGGCCCGATTTACGGCTTTTGGTCAACAATATCGTTTTGATGAGATTTTATTAAGTAAACATCCGGGAAAAAAGTTTCAAGAACTGGTTCCTACTTTCAACTACAATAAAATACATCAGGAATGGTGGCATAAAACACTGGAAGGCATACCTGATATCTGTTGGCCCGGTAAGATTCGCTATTATGCATTGAGTAGTGGCACCAGTGAGGCAGCCAGTAAATATATTCCTGTTACCAATGATTTATTGAGTGGCAATAAACTCGTAATGATTCGTCAACTTTTTAGCTTGAGAAATTATGAGAATATCCCTTATAGTTCCATCGGCAAGGGTTGGCTTACCTTGGGAGGCAGCACTGATTTACAAAAAGAAGGTCCGGGTTATTATGCAGGTGACCTGAGTGGTATTACCCAGAAAAAAGCACCTTTTTGGTTCCAGCCATTTTATAAACCGGGAAAAAAGATCGCCAAACAGAAGGACTGGAATAAAAAATTAGAAGAAATCGTTGATAAAGCTCCTGATTGGGATATTGGCTTTATTGTAGGCGTGCCTGCATGGATTCAAATGTGTATGGAGATGGTGATTCAACGATATAAGCTGAACCATATTCACGAAATGTGGCCCAACCTGGCATTCTTTGTACATGGTGGCGTAAGTTTCGAGCCGTATAAAATAGGTTTTGAAAAACTACTTGGTAAGCCCATTACTTATATTGAAACCTATTTGGCTAGTGAAGGTTTTATTGCATATCAGGATCGTCAATTTGCAAAAGGGATGCGATTGGTGACCAGCGAGCATATTTTTATGGAGTTTGTTCCATTTGATGATACCAATTTCAATGCAGATGGTGAAATGATCGACAATCCTGAAGCCTTGATGATTCATGAAGTGGAAGAAGGAAAAGATTATGCGTTACTCATTAGTACTTCTGCGGGTACCTGGCGCTATCTCATTGGTGACACCGTTCGCTTTGTTGATAAAGACCGTTGTGAAATTGTGATTACCGGTAGAACCAAACATTTTCTAAGTTTGGTAGGAGAACATCTCAGTGTCGACAATATGAATAAAGCGATTCAACTCGCCAGTGAAAAGATGAATATTTCTATTCCCGAGTTCACAGTAGCCGGTGTTCCTTATGAAAGCTTTTTTGCACACCACTGGTATGTTGCCTGTGATGATACCGTTGATAAAAAACAATTATTACAGCTGATTGACGGCGCACTTAAAGAATTGAATGATGATTATGCTGTTGAAAGAAAAAGTGCTTTAAAAGAAGTTTTTTTGGATGTACTCTCGGAACATCAATTCATGGAATTTATGCGCTCTAAAGGAAAAGTGGGTGGACAACATAAATTTCCTCGTGTTTTGAAAGGAAAAATGTTGGAAGACTGGCAAGCTTTTTTAAAAAAAGAATTGGTGACTGAATGAGAATATTATTGACCTTATTATTAGCGGTTTGTCTGCTGCAAGCACAGGCACAAGTACCTAAAGACGCATTGCTAAAAAGAAAAGCACCCGAAAGCTTTCAGGTACTCTTCACAACTACAAAAGGTTATTTTATTTTAGAAGCGTATAGAAGATGGTCGCCATTAGGTGTAGATCGATTGTATCAGTTGGTACTCAGTGGTTTTTACAATAACAATATGATCTACCGTGTAGAACCCAATTATGTGGTACAGTTTGGTATATCTGACAAATTTGAATTGAATTTTTTCTGGGATCGAAAAAAAATTACTGATGAGCCTGTGTTGTACCAACACAAAAAGGGAGTCGTAGCGTTTGCCCGTGATATTGCCAACAGCAGGGCTACACAGCTTTTCATCAATATGGTTGACAATCCAACATTGGATACCACTATTCGTTCCGATGTCAAAGGGTTTTCACCGATTGGTAAAATTATCAAAGGAATGGAAGTGGTGGCAAAGTTCAATTCCCAATACGGCAGACGCATAGTCCCGATACAAGATTCCATTTATCTCTATGGTAATGCATACCTACAAGAAAATTTTCCCGGTCTGGATTATATTATTGCAGCACAGATTATTCGCTGAGTTGATCCACTGATCAAACATTCTTCTGATTTTACAATTTTTGCCATTATTTTCGGCATTTAACCAATACCCCTTCATGGTTGCCCCATTTTTAAAAGGAATATTGCTGGGTCTTATCCTTAGTATCTCTGTAGGACCCGTGATCTTTGCCATCATCAAGCAAAGCATCAATAATGGGCATAAAGCAGGTTATTTATTTGTGGCTGGCGTTTCGGCAAGTGATATTTCACTGGTATTGATCTGTAATTTTTTTACTTCCTTATTCAATACAGCTATATCACATAAAACATCCATTGCTATTGCAGGTAGTATTTTCTTAATCGCTGTTGGTATCTATACGCTGTTCTTTAAAAAAGTACATACGGATGAAGAAAATAATATTGCTGATAAAAAATTCAGAAAAAGAGATTACGCTGCTATTTTTTTATCCGGTTATTTCATGAATACACTGAATCCGGGTGTTTTTCTTTTTTGGTTTGCTTGGACTGCCGCTATACTGGCTGATTCACAAACTGCAGAATACCCAAATGAATACCGTTTGATTGTTTTTGGTACCTGTTTGGTATTTGTTTTAGTTTCTGATATCCTGAAAGTAGTATTAGCAGGTAAACTACGTTCCCGATTAACCGCTAAGAATCTACATTACATCAATAAATTATCAGGATTGATACTCATTGGTTTTGGTATTGCCTTGTGTTGGGGTGCTGTTTCTTTATTGAAACAGGTTTAACAATTCTGCAAGTCAGGGAACTTGTTTTCTAATTATCTTTCCTGAACATGAAACTGCTTTCTGTCTTTCTTTTACTGTTATGTATGGAGAAAACATACGCTCAAACCAACATTCTTGTTTTTAAAGAAAAGAACAGGAATGTGAAAAGTTGGGTGCACGATAACTTCATTCATTTTCAATATATAACAACACAATGGATGGATGGAAAGATCAAAAAAATCACATCCGACTCCATCTATATCAACACTTTTGCTTTGAGGCAGATCCCGAATCAATTTGGGTTTCCGACGATCGATACTTCTTGGTTTGGTTTAATGGGCATTCATGTATCAGAGATTATTGGTATGCCGGGAAATCGATATCGAAGTGGTATTATCGGTAATGGAACATTATTTCAGATAGGAGGTTCAAGTTATATTTTAGTCAATATACTGAACAGTATCATTAAAAGTGACAACATATTCCGTAGTGCCAATATTACGAGCATTGGTATTGCAGCAGGTATTATACTCATCGGAAAGTTACAGTCGCTGAAATACCGACCTTATATTCGGATTCGAAAAAAATATTCTATGCAGATCATTTCTACGCAAGCGGTTAAATAGTATCTTGTATTGATGGCTGAAAAAAAATCATTTTGGAAAAAATGTCGCAGTATCATTTGGCGAACGACTGTGTTTCTATTTTTAAGTTCATTGGCATATATCATCATCTGCAGATGGGTGATGCCGCCCATCACCATTACTCAGATTGCCAATAGTTTTTCATATGGATTAAAGCGTGATTATATCTCATGGGATCAATTACCCTATAATATCAAACTTGCTGCTATAGCCAGTGAAGACCAAACTTTTCCCGATCATAGCGGATTTGATTGGGATGCGATTGAAAGAAGTATGAAGCCCAAGAAAAAAGGGAAGAAAACAAAGATTCCACTGGGTGGTGGCGCCAGTACCATTACACAACAAACAGCTAAGAACGTTTTTTTATGGCAGGCCGGAGGTGTAGGGCGATATATCAGAAAAATTCCTGAACTCTATTTTACAAAAATGATTGAATGGATCTGGGGAAAGCAGAGAATTCTAGAAGTATACCTCAATATTATTGAAACAGGACCGGGAATTTTTGGGGTAGAAGCCGCCTCGCAAAAGTATTTTGGTAAACCTGCTGCAAAATTATCAAGAGCCGAAGCTGCAATGATCATTGCCAGTTTACCCAATCCTAAAAAATTTACACCAAAACCTATGAGCAGAAGGGTGAGTTGGCGTTACCCGCAAATATTGAAACAGATGCAGAATATTGAAGATGATGCTGATTTACAACAATTATTAAAAAGCAAATAAAACCTACTTGCGTATAGCATCCACAGCAGCAATAGCCTGCAGCAATCGCTGATCATAATCGCCACTGATCTCAACCCAGGGAGTAGATTGATTCATCATAATGTCTCTATAAATATGATATAGTTCTTGTCTAGGTTTCTCCTCCGGATATTCGCGTAATTCATCCTGTACCCAAGGAAGATCCGGTTTGCATAAAAGATATAGATCGTATTGTCGGTTCACAATTTGATCTAAAATATACTGATGACATTTCTGAAACACATACTCGCACCACACTTTCATCACATACATATCCGTATCAATAAAGAGAAGAGGTTGCCGTGCGGATGTTTGCATGGTTCTACTATTCACCCAAACACCATTGACCATTGACCATGGACCCTGGACCATAGAACTAAACTCATCTTCCAAAGCCAGTTGTCCCTTCGCAATGGTGAGTAGATCTTCAAACTTATAATCAGTTCCGTTCGTCAACAGATATTCCCGAGCAAATTCAGGGCACCAAGCTGTTGCATAATGCTGCGCCAGCAACTCACACAATGTGCTCTTGCCGGTAGACTCGGGACCAAGTATGACGATCTTTTGAATCATGAATACTGAATAATAAATTTTGAATGATAATGATTAATTGATTCTGTTCTTTTGTGTCGTAGAAATGCTTTTTGAGAAAATAGAAATTAACTCTATCGTTTCTGTTATAATCAATTTTATTTCATCATCATCAGACCAACCCATTTGCCGGATAATTAGTAGGTTGTTTTTAGTTTCTCTTAATTCTTTTAATGCGATCTTAAGTTTATGAATAAAATCATTTCTTGACTCTGCTGATTGCGCTTCCCCATAATGAAATGCTGGTGCAGTAGCGCTTCGGATTAATTGTCCAGATAAATGTTTTCCTGCGTATGACGTAGGCATTTTTTCTGCAAACCGAAAGCAGATACAGAAAATCTTATAAGACGTTGTTTAAGATCAAATTTTCTTTCCATCATATATAACTTTGATAGAAACAAAATAAGCAACAATGCCTATCCTCGTATAGCGTATAAATACGCTTTTTTACTGCATATCCCTTCTACATTCATTATTCAATATTTCTAATTTACCGCGCTTTTTTCTTCCATTCTATTAATCCGGAAATGGCAAGGATCAACAAAATCAGAAACTGCACGCTGGTAAATACATAACCTTTCACAAAATACAACGGAATAGAAGCAATATTTGTTGCGATCCACCAGATCCAGCTTTCTGTTTTTTTTCTAGCCATTAACCACATCCCTGTATATGCCGAAGCACTGGCAAATGCATCCGCCCAAGGAATGGCTTCCGGTGCAAAACCAGACTGTAACCAGCTCAAGAGTGCAAACAGTAACAAATAGAAGAAAGCAAAAAACAACAACTGTTGTATCCACTCTTTCCGATTACTATTCGTGATGCGTAAGACGAATTCTTTTTTTATAGCATCTTTTCTGGTCCAAAGAAACCATCCATAAATACTCATGACAGAATAATAGACATTTACACTTGCTTCTCCGAATAGTTGTCCTTTAATACTTAGATAGATATAAATCAGTGTATTGATCAATCCAATGGGATATACCAGTATATGTTCTTTTCTACTAAACCATACACTGCCAATACCCGCCAATACAGCTACAAACTCAAGAAGTGATGTTTGTCTAATGCCTTGTATAAACTGATCAATGAATACTTGAATGCTCATAAAGAAGAGCAAAATACAGATTCAGACTTGAATACAATCAATTGTTAATTCTCCGGAACGATGAATTGCAATAAAAGTTCCTGATCACGGTATAATTGAAGGTTATTGCCTGATAATTGATAGCGGTTCACTGCTGTAAGATGTTTCAGGTACAGCGACTCCATTTCCATATCTGTACAAGCCATTTGTGTAGAGCCTACCCCGGAAATAAAAATACGCTGTTGGTCAAAACTTACTTTACCGAAATAACGGTTACATCCTGCTTTACCGGAGATTCTTCCATTTCTTTTATCAAAAGAAATACTGGGAACAACGTTGTTGCCTACGATTTCCATTTTCCCACTTTTACTGATACGCACCAATGAAAGAGGGCGCTGATCAGGTATCGGCGTATTTTTTAATGCATAATTTTTAGACCGCTCTTTACTAATAATATTTATCAAGTAGTAATTATAAATACTGCCATCTGACGGCGGACGTTCTCTTTTTACACGCATCACTTCCAGCTTATAATGATAGCCTTCTTCGTAAGAAAATCCTTCAATACCGGAATAAAACAAAGCATAGGGCTCATCCGGTTTTTCTTTTATCTGTAAGCATAGTCCCCTTCCTACTCCATAACAATCACCCTTTATATCAGCCACATAGAAAATCATTCGCTGACTAAATGCAAAAGAAGCGCATACAAGTAATAATAAAGTGAAGCAGATTTTCATAATAGTATAACAGTAGCAAAGGTCATACCATAACAAATATGATTCGCATCTTTTAACAGATGGCTGTTCTTTTAATTCAATGAAATCAGTCCGTGCTCTATACTTTTCCCGTGATGAGAAGCATGATAGGCTGTAAAATAAAGCATTTCACGAAGTGTTAATTTTCCTAACAGCGGATGCGGTAATACATATCTGTCTAGCGACAACTCACTTTGTTTCAATGTTTTTCGTACGAGTTTTTGTACCAGCCGCTGCAGCTTTTTCAGTAAGACTTCTTTATCTGCCGGGTTTATTTGCATAGGAGGAACAAATGCGTCGGAAGCTCTACCACCGGCTTGTAGTTTAATGTGATAACGATCTACGAGTGCATCATAGCTACGGGAAGGTCTGTTTGCAATTCCAAATCTCCAGCTGAGTACGAATTTAGGTAAGCCCATCGCCATATTTACAGGTGCCACACTTTTGATCAAATGATCTAGCTGTTGTAAAGCATTCCACTTGTCCTTGGGAGCGTATAACAATTCGCGATCACTCAGATTTCGTATTTGGTCAATAACGTGCAGATAATTTTGTTGCAGCAACTGTGCAAGCGCTTCTTTTTCCATGTTAGACGATTGCAGGATTGGATCTGATAACAAATATAGTTTCCATCTACTATATCACAATGATAACAGCTAAGTCAGGCAATTACCCGCAAAAAAAAGCGTTGTACCCATCTAGATACAACGCTCCAAAAAATCCAACACTTCATTTATTCGGCCTCGGCCACTACTTCTTTCACTTCCGGGATCATTCGCTTCATCATTCCTTCAATACCTGCTTTCAGGGTAATCATGGATGAAGGACACCCACTACAACTTCCCTGTAACATCAGGTTCACAACACCATCATTATAACTCTTGAACTGAATAGCACCGCCATCCATTTCAACAGCAGGCTTTACATAATTCTCCAATAATTCTTTTACGCGTTTTACAATATCATCATCGTCTGCACTCACTGTATTACTTGCTTCCTGCTTCACTTTGGCAACTTCTTCTTCATTGACTACAACGCCGCCATTTTCCAGATACTCTTTCAAGAATTCTTTGATGGTAGGGATCACATCCTGCCAATCTTCTGTGTCAGAGGTCTTAGTAAGGGTCACAAAATTGCTGGCAATAAATACACTTTTGATAAATGGAAAGCTGAACAATTCTTTTGCCAATGGAGACGGACCCGCCAAAGCTTCTTCAGCGAAATCGATACTCTTACCGGGATACAATAGCTTGTTTGCCACAAACTTCATAGTTTCCGGATTGGGGGTCATCTCAGTATAAATGCTGATTACGGGATTGCCTGTTTTAATCATACCTGTTCATTTAAGCGGTGATAAATTATTTATCACTCCACAAAAATAATCAAAATACGAGGGCAATCAGGCGCTTGTAGAGGGTTTTTCGGATATCGAAAACCTGCAAACCCTTACCAAAGCTCAAAACGAGCCGAACCCTCCAATACCGATACCTGTACCGGCTTGGTCTCTTTTTGCTGCGTGAAATAAGGACGCTCTTTTACACAAGATGGTCTCGAAAAAAGCTTTACTCCATCATTTTTAGCTGGATGTGAAAGAAGTGTTGAATGGGTGGGGGCAGCCAATACAACACTTGCTGCACAAGTAGAGTACTAAGTTTTGTAATGCTGCTTTCATGTTTTTATCAATTACCCGACAAAAGTATCCCCGTTTCTGCCGCTTTACAACCGCACAAACATGTGAAATGCACGAATTTGCGGGTTTTTATGTCGGATTTTTATCACATAAAAAAGCCCCGATCTATTGACCGAGGCTGGATTCACACAGGGTTATTCTCTATAACTAACTGATTTTCAAATATTAATATTGAAATGTAGTGTTGGTTACATCATCTGCCATGCCCGTTTCCTTGATCACCGTTTTCCGGGTCAATGGATTTCCCTGGTCATCATAGGTGTAAGTATGGGTTACACTAGCATACTGTTGACCGGCTTTATCATAATGCTTTTCGGTTAATGGATTATTGGGCATCATTAACAGCAAAGGGATATAGGGGTTATTTTCAAACAGTAAGCTGGTATTGTGCTTATTATCATAGGTTTCGATCTCGTATACATCTGATTTCTCTAATACGCCACTGGTATGATCCTGATACCAAGTGGTCATAGATTTGATATCCCCATTGGCGTAATAAGCCAGGTCAAAACGCATATTGGGCGTATTACTGATGGTCCCCATCATGCTTCCATAGGCATCTGTTCTTACCAAACGTCCATCCTGATAAGTATATGCATAATAGGCAATCACTACATTATTAGGTGTTACAATCTCAACCTTCGTAACATTTGAACCCGTATATGTGTACTTATATTTGGTTCCATCTGTTACTTTCATTTCAACCAACTTATCGCCATTATAGGTTAATGTATAAATGTTGGTATCATCGCCACCGCTATTCTTCTGAAGGTCTGTAATTTTTATCGGCTTGCCTTCGGCATTGTATTGAATAGACATATAACTACCATCATCATAACTAATCTTACTCAGTTTTTTGGTATTGCTTGGTGTACCTGGATTATTATCCGGAAGATCTGCTTCAAATTCTTTTGTACATCCCGCTATCAATACAATCGTTGTAATCAATGCCAATAAACGGCCCATCCATCTGTGTATGCCCTTTTTCATCTGCTTAATTATTGTTTAGTAATCTTGATTTCATTCGGTGGAATAGCTGCAGGAACTCGGTTACTAATTGCAGGTAATGACATCAGATACTGATACACAGAGCTCAGATCTTCATCCGTCATCTTAGCGATCATATACCATGGTATGGGCGGCATTACTGGTCTTCCTCCTTCTTGTCCAAGATGCTTACCCGTGCGAATGGTTTTTACAAACACTTCTTCAGTCCAGTTACCAATTCCCGTTGCCTCATCCGGAGTAAGGTTCGCTCCAAAAGTCATTCGCCAAGGACCGGCAAATGCTGTAACATCATGAGACATCTTCACCCAGCTCTGGTCTTTTGCCAAAGCCTCACTCAATGTTGGTATTCCTTTTTCTGATGGATAACCAGACATCAATCTTGTTGTATCTGGAATCGGACCCATTGGTGTCATGATCTTAGGTGAATGACAATCGTTGCATCCTGATACAGTAACCAGGTATTTGCCACGTGCAATCAATTCATCTTTTTCTTTTTTACGAATAGTTGAGATATCATCTTTTTTAGTCTCTTTATCATTACTGCCAGCATCGCTACAGGCTGCAATGATTGCCATTACCAATAGTACTACTACGGTTATCTGCAAGGTTTTACTTTTCATGTTCATGTTTGTCGGTATTAAGTGTTTCGTTTGTGATCTGCAGAAAACAAGCCGCTTTATTGCGATCACGGGGCAAACATAAAACGGCAAATTCCCGCAGCCAATCACACAAAAATGTGGTTGGGATGGAGGGAGGGAGAGCGTTGCAAGCGGTAAGCTGCAAGCTACAAGTGGGGTATAGGATCATTAACCTACTTATAAAACAAAAATACCCGGCAACAAAAGCCGGGTATTTATAATGATGTTCTTCTTTTTTGAAATAGGTCTTACTATAGTAAGGTCGATTTCTCCTGCATTTCCTCGCCGAATTAAAGCCCGACGCTATTTAATTGGAGCTTGTTGCTTATCACTTTCTTGTGTCTTGTTACTTTGTTCTTGTTCCTTCCTACACAATTTTATTTCGAAACGCCTTCGCAACAGCCTCACTCTTACTATTTACATGCAGCTTCTCATAAATTTTTTTGATGTGTGAACGAACCGTATCAATGGCGATAAACATTTCAGAAGCAATCATCTTATAACTATAGCCATTTACTAATAGTAGTAACACCTGTTTTTCTCTTTCAGACAAATCATAGTCTTCACCTTTTTCATTATTCAGAGAAGAGAACATTCTCAATACCTGTGTAGCAATAGAAGATGTCATGGGTGCGCCACCGGTTTGTGCTTCTTGAATATATTCCAATAAGCGCGCAGGTGGTGTTTTCTTCAGTACATATCCATTTGCACCATTGCTGATAGCATCAAATACATTTTTGTTATCATCGAAAACCGTCAACATCAGAATTTTTACATCGGTATCAATTTCACGGATTCTTTTTAATCCTTCAATACCATTGGTTCCCGGCATATCAATATCCATCAATATTACATCGGGTTTGAATGCTCGTACCTCATCTTCTACATTGTTGCAATTCTTAAAGGCAGATAACACTTCAAATCCATCTGATCCATTGATCAACATGTTAGACCTTCACGTAGCTGGGGGTTGTCTTCGTAAATCAATAATTTGGTCATAATTTTCTTTTACTACATCAAAACTACCAGCTATTACTTTGTTAGCCAACCGCATAATAATGTTAGGGTAGTCCATGGCTTATGGTTCATAGTCGATAGTAAAGAAAGTAATAATCATTAAATACTATGGACTATTGACCATGGACGATGAACTAGATCCATGGTCTATTAAAGTTACTACTCTAAGCCCCTGCTTCAAAATATTTACATCGAAAACCACATACTTATGTCATGTGTTTTTAACAGCAAAATCAGGCATTTGGCTGACAGACGGTGATTAATGCGGATAGAATGTGATGAATGTTAAAACAAGTAGGCTGCAACACAATTGGGGTACTTTTTTTCACATGGAAATGCGGTTGAATAAGGGTTTTTATCGATGCATTTTTTGCACCATCAAATTAAAACAATCAGCACATGAAAGGAAAATTCATCACTACCGCACTGATCATAGCAGTGATCGCCGGTGGCAAAAAATCAACTTCACTCGCATAAGGCGAGAACAACCCTAGTAAGGGTTTTCAAATTAGGCAAGTTTGGGTTTTTTATAAGCAGTATGTTAGAAGCAGAGCAAACAGGTTACATAACAAGTGTGTAACCTGTTCTCATTTTAGCACCTACTAAATACATCAAATAAGATTTCGCATATTTATTTCAGAAAAAAATAGAGCCCGATAAGACTACCGGGCTCTTCCCTTGGCAGGGAACCTATAGAAAACAAGAGTAAAAATCACTTCATCATTGGATATTCTTTATTGGATATTCCCCTGTTCTCAAAGCCTGATACCGGCAGAAAGATTCAGATAAAACATGCTTTTACCCCGCTCTGAAAGATCTGGTCTTCCTGCCGTAGTTATAAGGTTTTGTGGCATTACATAAGATGGTGTAATGGCCAGATTACATTTGCCCTTGACAAATACAATGGGCATGGCTATTTCATAGGAAAGTATATTGAACTGGGTAATATTCTCCGTAGTTCTTTGTGTTACAGGAATACCCAATACATTTTTTCTTTCGAGATAGGTATTGCTAAATTGTTGTGTCCCTAAATTGGCAGTAAAAGAAGGCGCCAATGCAATGGCTGCATTGTTCATGCCCTTATTGATAAGAAACAAATGATCTACACCAAAACTGGCATTGACATCTGTTTTATCACTGAATAATAAATTCAAGCCACCATTCAGGTTCAATATTTTATTCAGATAACTAAGGTTAGCCCCCGTTTGTGATTTGATGGCTGATTGTACCAATGTACTCTCATCTTTGTACAAAAAGCGAGAGAAAAATAGGTTACCGGAAAAATGATCTGTCTCCGGAAAACGATACCCGGCTTCAATCGTAGCACCCGTATAAGCCGTCGATTGCATACCATTCTGAACAAAAATGAAATTCCCTTGTGCATACAATCCACCTTTAAGCTGAAAGCCTAACATGGGAAACAAACCACTGCTTCGCAAACTATCGGTTCGACCAAAAAAGTGCAAGGCCGATTGATAATTCATAGATGCATTGAATTCATTTTTTTTCTTGGTTTCATCACCGGCCTCTTGTGCCAGCATGAATAAGGGACAAAACATTGCCAGCAAAAGCAATGTGGTGCTTTTGAACTTTTTCATAACAATAAAGTTTTAGTATGTTTTTATCGACGGCTTATGAGGGTACTATCTACGATTTAGGTATCGCAATACTGTTTTTTTAGCTGCCAGACTTTGCTGATCCTTTCGCTTTTACTTCACCTGAAGCTGATACAGAAGGTTTCACTTCCTTCGCTTTGGTTTTAGCTTCTGCTGCTTTGTTCATGCCCGCTTCTTTTGCAGCTTCTGCTTTCGCTTTAGCATCTGCTACTTTTTCTTTTGCCATGTCTTTTTGCTCATCGGCCATTTCTGCTCCTTCACGGAAAGGAGTTTTAGCATTGGCGTTGGCATTCACATCGGCTTCAGAGCGAGAAGAAGCACGTACCAGTCCTCTTTCTTCTCCGCCTGCATTACTGTTCAACTCTGCCTGACTAGATGCTTTTACGCTCGCATTGGCATTCACATCAGTATTCGCTGTTACACGTTTTACTGATCCAACCGTAGCGGCAGTAGTAGCGCGTGTAGCATTCACGGTAGCAGATGTTACCTTACCGGTAGCTACTGTTGCTCTAACAGCTGCATTGCTGGCTACTGTGGCGGCGCGTGTGGCATTAACGGTGGCATTGGTAGCTGCACTGGTGGTTGCTCTGACACCTAATTGTGCTTCTGCGGTCTGTAAAAAGAAAAGACTCGCTAAGGCTGCTGTTGCTTTCATCATTGTTTTCATGATAAATAGATTTTAGTGAATAATCGGTTTCTTATTTCTTCCATTTCAAGTACTGTGCCAAAAATTAATTTTTGCCTGAAATTCTTTATTATCAACGATTCTAGAATAAATCAAAAAATACATATGTACGATATCGACAAATTTTCGGATTGCCGAAATTGTTAAATTTTGGGGTTGTGAAATTTTTAAAAATCTTTTTTTAAACAAAATCGGGCAACCAATAAGTATTAATTTGGATGAACTAAAACTGCGGTATGAAAAAAATATTTGTCGTGATCACATGTTTGTTCTCGTCTTTCTCCTATGCACAATATCAACAAGATGTAGTTTCTGAGGATGCTATCATTAAAGCACTGTATGATGTGATTTCAGGACCTAGCACACAGAACCGCGACTGGGACCGATTTAGAAATCTTTTTACAAAAGAAGCGCGAATGATCACAGTGGCATTGCATAAAGACAGTGGTAAAATAGTGCGCACCATCACACCGGAACAATACATTGAAAGAAATGGAAAAAGATTACAGGAGATTGGATTTATAGAAGCAGAACTCAATCGAATTACAGAAAGCTACGGTGCAGTTACACATGCTTTTTCTACCTATAAATCGGATTATACAGTGAATGGTAATCCCATGAAAGCAAAGGGTATCAATAGCATTCAATTATTCAATGACGGGAAAAGATTTTATATCGTTTCTGTGTATTGGGATGGAGATAGTAAACTTGTAATGTCCGAAAAATATCGCGGTAAGGAATAATTCATCTTATAATTGTTATATTAAAATACAATGATTTGTCTCTTACTCGCCTATTGAACATGCTTTATTAACATGTATATTTAAGTCGTGTCAGTAAAGTATACATATCAGTGTTACGCAATAGGAGACCATGCATTAACTTTTTCATTCGGTGATCGCATAGATACCACCGTTAATGAATATATATTGCAATTGTTTCATCTGTACCGTAATTTTCCCTGGCCCGGTATCAAAGACTGTATTCCCGCATATACTACCATCACTTTTGTATATGATGCCCTGTATTTTCTCAATAGAAAAATAGATCCCATTGATACCATTCAAGCGCTAGTTGATGAATTATTGATTCCCAATACCGTTACTCACAAGAAAAAAACAAACAATCTCGTTCGCATTCCGGTTTGTTATGCTACCTGTTGTGCTCCTGATCTTGCATCACTGGCAACCATCAAACAAATTACTGCCAGTGAGCTGATTCAACTTCATTCATCAGTTACTTATCGTGTGTTCATGAATGGCTTTTTACCCGGTTTTGCTTATATGGGTAAAGTAGATGAAAAGATCAACGCACCGCGATTAACATCGCCCCGACAAAAAGTACCTGCCGGTAGTGTGGGCATTGCAGGAGATCAAACAGGTATCTACCCCATGGAATCTCCGGGTGGATGGCAGTTAATCGGTCGAACACCTCTTTCTCTTTTTAACACTAACGCTGTGAAACCTTGTTTACTGGAACCCGGTGATCAGGTTCAGTTTTATCCGATTTCATGGAATGAATTTCAAAACTGGTCTGCCCAATGAGTATCCGCGTTATCAAAAAAGGAATACTCGATACCATTCAAGATGAAGGTAGGTATGGATACCAGCACTTGGGTATTCATCCATCCGGTGTTATGGATACTGTAGCCATGCGCATGGCCAATACGTTAATAGGAAACCCTATTCAAGAACCTGTTTTGGAAATGCATTTTCCAGCTCCCTCACTTTTGTTTGAAGAAGATACATTGATTGCCATTAGCGGCGCAGATTTTGATGCAAGATTAAATCGTGATCTACCTATTCTGATCAATCGATGTATTGCTATCAAAGCAGGTACACAATTGTCTTTTCAACAACAGATCCGTGGAGCACGGGCTTATATTGCTGTTCGTGGTGGTGTTCAAAGCACTCTTTGGCTAAACAGTGCCGCTACACCCGTTGGATTTACTTCCATTGGTACACAATTGCAAAATGAAATGATTCTTCCTTTCAAGAATAATGATTTTCAGGTTGCTGAAAATAAAATATTCTCTTGGACCGCCCTCTCGCCCGTAAATTATCAGAATACAATCATTCGTTATACTGCAGGACATGAAATCAGCCGATTGAATGATGCAATGCAAACATTAGTAGACAACAGTACTTTTATACTCGACAAAAGCAGTAACAGAATGGGGTATCGATTAGTAGGACCTTCCATTATTCCGAATACCCATACCGAAATACTTTCTACTGCCGTTTCCCGAGGCACCATACAATTACTTCCTAGTGGACAACTGATCATTTTGATGGCAGACCACCAGACCACTGGCGGTTATCCAAGAATTGGTCATATCATCACTGCAGATTTCCCTAAGCTTGCGCAGCGAAATCCTGGAGAAGGTTTTCAATTCAAGCAAGTTTCTCTTCAAGAAGCACACAAAGCCTTACAAGCACAGGAATTACATTTGAAACAATTGGAAACAGGTTGTAAATTGAGAATGGGAGATGTTTGATCGCAGATCGCAGATGTCGGATGTCTGATATAAGGTATACGAATAGTAAAAATATAAAAATCTGAGATCTGACATTTAAAATCAGACATCACAAATAAAAAAATGGCCATCGATATCAACTGCGACTTGGGTGAGGGTATGCCGAATGATGCTGCACTGATGCCGTATATCAGCAGTGCCAATATTGCCTGTGGTTTTCATGCAGGTGATGAAGAGACGATGCGTCGAACCATTGCATTGGCGATTGAACACGGTGTGGCCATTGGAGCGCATCCGGGTTTTCCGGATAAAGAAAATTTCGGTAGAACAGAAATGCAGTTTCCTGAAGAAGATATTGTATCCATTGTATCTGAGCAGATTTATATTATGCTGGATCTTGTTTTTGCGATGGGAGGAAAATTACAGCACGTAAAACCTCATGGGGCTTTGTACAACATGTCTGCAAGAGATAGCTCTCTGGCAAATGCCATTGCAAACGCAGTAAAAGACATTGATGAAAATTTAATTCTTTTCGGTCTCAGTGGCAGCAAGAGTATTCAAGCTGCGGAATCTATTGGATTGCAAACAGCAAACGAAGTATTTGCTGATAGAACCTATTCCTCGGATGGAAATCTTATATCCCGTAAAGAAAAAAATGCATTGATCAGTGATGTAAGCAAAATGGAAAAGCAAGTATTACAAATGATTCAGGAACAACAGGTAACCAGTATTGACGGAACCATTGTTCCGTTAAAAGCTGATACCATTTGTATTCATGGGGATGGAGAACATGCCATTGTTTTCGCGAAACAGTTACATCAACTATTACACGACCATCATATCATCCTTCAATCATTCATGCGTTGAAACAACTGACGAATAATAGTGCCATTACGGGTGCAGCATTTCTGATGGCCACTTCTGCAATTGGTCCGGGTTTTCTAACACAAACCACCGTGTTTACACAAAGTTTGCTTGCTAGTTTCGGTTTTGTGATCCTGATTTCTGTTCTGTTAGACATCATTGCACAACTCAATATTTGGCGCATACTTGCTGTTACCGGTAAACGTGCGCAGGATATTGCCAATGAAGTAGTGCCGGGATTGGGTTATTTATTAGCACTACTGATTATTTTGGGTGGACTTGCATTCAACATTGGCAATATTGGTGGTTGTGGATTGGGATTGAATGTGCTCACAGGTATTTCTAACACAACAGGTGCAATTATCAGTTGTGGTATTGCCTTATTCATTTTTTGGATGAAAGAATTCAGCAGCTTGATGGATGGTTTCACCAAAGTGTTGGGTATATTGATGATTCTACTCACTTTGTATGTAGCGATCAGTTCCACCCCTCCTGTGATGGATGCCATACATTATAGTTTTGTTCCAGAACAAATAAATGCCAAAGCCATCGTTACACTGGTTGGTGGTACTGTGGGAGGATACATTTGTTTTGCGGGTGGACATCGGTTGCTGGATGCAGGATTAACCGGTGTAAACTCCTTACCGCAAGTAAGCAAAAGCGCGGTAACAGGAATTTGTGTGACAGCAGTGATGCGTATTGTTTTATTTCTCGCTGTGCTAGGGGTAGTAAGTAAAGGACATTTACTCGATAGCGTAAATCCACCGGCCTCCGTTTTCAAAATCGCTGCGGGTGAATTGGGATATCGATTCTTTGGAGTAGTGATGTGGTGTGCTGCTATTACTTCTGTTGTGGGGGCGGCTTATACTTCTGTTTCGTTTCTAAGAACCTTTCACCCTTGGATCGAAAATAATTATCGGATACTTATAAGTGTATTTATTCTATCATCAACATTGATCTATATCAGCATAGGCAATCCCGTAAGTATATTGGTAACGGTTGGCTCACTGAATGGGCTTATATTACCCATTGCACTTGCAGTGATGCTAATTATTATGCAACGAAAAAAAATAGAGGGATATCAACACGCGAAATGGCTCAGTATCTGCGGTTGGATAGTTGTTGCTGTGATGACATACATGAGCTTTCTGACGATCAAAGACTGGCTGAACTAATTGGTTCATCTTGTTGATGAGTAGTCAACACTTTTTTTGCATTCTCAACCTTGTCTACTGTTTCCAAACTAATCTTTTTAAATACTTGTTCCGGCTTTTCTCGCATGTTGCTCATGCTTTTGGTATAAAAGCGATCGTAGTAATGAAGTAATACTCCAAAAGCACCATGCAAATCATTTTCGATCAAATAATTCACAGTCGTTTTTGCTTCTAGTCCACCCAAGCGTTTTTGTATTCTAACTGTTGCGTTGATGAGGTCTTCTTTTTTAAACTTACCATATCCTGCTATCACATAATTCAATCGCTCTTCAAAAGGTATATCTAAAAAGTATACGCGACAGGTACGCATATACTTAAAAATTGAAATGGGAATATTGACTTCACCAATACGCTGACTTTCATCTTCCAGCCAAATGGTACTGTTATTTGCAGATGCAACAGCCAAGGCATTGGCTAAAAGGTTTTCAAACATTTCCTGTTTGGGCTGTTGTGGTTGTCCGAGATTACCAAAAGCAGAACCTCTATGACAAGCCAATCCTTCTAAATCAATAATCGTTTCTCCTTGTTGTGCAAGTGCATGTAGTACTTCTGTTTTACCGCTACCCGTATATCCACCAATGATCTTGAATGGATATTCTTTTTCAAACTGTTTCAACACCCAATTGCGATAAGATTTATATCCACCCACTAATGTATACACTTTAAATCCATACAAATCCAACAACCAAGCCACGCCCGCACTCCGCATTCCTCCCCGCCAACAATATACCAGTACCACTTTATCTGCTATCTCTATCGGCTTACTCTCTTTCTTCCCATTCTTCTTCCCGTCAACTGTCAATTGTTCACTACCAACCACTCTCTCCACTTCCTCTACCATCTTCACCATCTTGGGACCAAAATATTCCAATCCCAGTTTAATAGCTTTCTGTTTACTCTCTTGTTTATATGCGGTGCCTACCACTTTTCGTTCTTCATTGTTAAACAAAGGAAGACTATGGGCAGTCGGGAAACAGGCATGCTGATACTCTCCTTCGCTTCTTACATCGAAGACGGGATATTGCTTGGCCATTGCGATAAAATCTTCTATGAGCAGTCGGGTTACAGGCATGCATACAAATGTAAGTGGACTTTATTGTAACTTTTCAGCATGAAAGAACTTCTTGTGATCAGACATGCCAAAAGCGGCTGGGCCAATGCTTTTCAAGGAGATTTTGAGCGTCCGTTAAACGACCGCGGACATCGCAATGCTCCTGCAATGGCCGAAAGAATATTGAAACGGGGTATCGGTATTCAATGTTTTGCTTCCAGTACCGCCAATCGTGCACTTACTACTGCTGTATATTTCGCAGAAGCGTATGGTAAAAACAAGAAAGATATTCTTTTGTTCCCCGAATTGTACCATGCACCCAAAGAAACGTTCTATAATGTAATCGAAAGGTTACCCGATCATTATAATACTGTTGCGATCTTCTCTCATAATCCCGGCATCACTGATTTCGTAAATAGTCTCACCAACACGCGCATAGATAATATGCCCACTTGTGGCATTTTTTCCATCAAGGCAGATACCAATGAATGGAACTTGTTTGAGCGTGCGGAAAAGGAGTTTTGGTTTTTTGATTACCCAAAGCTGGATCTGTGATCTTTGATTTCTTGATTTTTTGATCCCTGTCTGCCGATCGGCAGGTGTGATTTTTTGAATTTTTACTTTTTAATTCTTCTAAAAATCTCTAATGGAGTCCTTCAGACAAAAAATCACAGATTTCTTTTTCGAAGATTCACCAAATAGACACCGCTAAAAATACAGATGGCTGCCAGTGCTTTTGTGATAGTAAAATGTTCCCCCATAAATACCATGGCGATAATAGCGGCGAAGACAGGTTGGGTATAGATATATGAACCTGTTGCCGATGAACCGATCACTGAAAGTCCGTATACATTAAAGAGGTAAGCAAAGAAGGTTACAAACAAAGCCACAAAAGCCAATGCGATCCATTGAGTTGTACCAAAAGCAGCCCAGTTGGTATCCATGAATTGTTCAAGTCCGAATGGAAGAATCATGAAAGTACCAAATGTAAAGACCCAGCGTAATACATGTATCGGTTTATAATGCTCCATTAACGGACGCACCAACACCAAATAAAATGCATATGAAATGGCATTGATGATGATCAAGATATCGCCTAGTAACATATCTTTTCCACTCGTGCTATTATCTTTCATGAGTATCAACATGGCAGCACCGCCGATACCCAATGCAAGTCCGGCAATTTTATAAAGCGTGAGCTTTTCTTTGAGTAACCATGCTGCTATGATGGTAATGAAAATGGGTGTCCCCAGTGATAGTAAAGAACTATGGATGGCCGTTGTCAACGATAATCCCTTGATGAAAAGTAATTGATTGATGGCTACACCTGTTAGTGCACACAATAAAAAACGAGGAAGATGTTTTCTTTCAAATCCCGCATTACTGGGTTTCATCAAAAAAAGCAACCAGAATAATAATAAACTGGATAGTACCCGTACCACATTCAAAGCAAAGGGAGCAATGAATTCCGGTGTAATGGTCTTTACTACAGCATAACCCGCTCCGAAAATAAAGTTGGCTGCTAATACAGCGAGATGTGCTTTGGTGGTTTTATTCATTGCTTTGCAAAAATAAGATAGGCGAGGTCGATTTAAGAAGAAGCTTTTACAAATACTGTTGCCATTAGTCTTTTCAAATCTGTTTCTTCAAAAAAATTAAAAGAAGCAAAAACAGCATTTGATTGATCTGCTTTTGTTAATACATCATTCAAATTCAGTTTAGATTGATCAACATACATCGCATAACCTTTTTCTGCACATCGCTTTGCCAAGTATTCTTGTTCTGTTTGTCCGGGTGTAGGTATTAAGAGGGTCTTGCATCGCAAGCGTGAAAAATCCATCAGGCTACTATAACCACTTCTGGCAATCACTAGTTTAGTTTTCAATAATTGTTCCTGTAAATTGGCTGCCGAAAGATGGTTCACCAATTTCACATGCGGTGGTACCGAGATGGAAGAAGTGTCCGCAGGTAATCCTCTTACCAATACTATCGGTTCTGTGAATGTTGACAATTGCAACACTATTTTTTCTTCCAATATTGTTCTTTGCGGTTCAGGACCGGATAATAAAATAGTGATTGCTTGTTGGTCGGTATGATTTCCTTGCTCAAAACGCGACAGTAATCCCATATAAGTAACCGGAATGGCAGGTTGCTTACTTGGGTGTGAAAGTGTTCCCGCCAATCCTCCCGCTTGCTCCTGATCGGGTACCCAGCACGTAGTAAATCGATTGATAAACCGATAATGAAGCCATCGAACGATTGGCTCGAGTAGTACTGGTGCTTTGATATTTAACTGATGGGTCATAAAAACCGATGGACATTTTTGACTCCATAGTCCATAGCGGTTATCCGATATCACCAGATCGATACCATATTGTTCAATTGCATCCTCCAACCAGCGGTGTTCCCATTGAACAATACGTAGTAGGGCTGGCAATTGTTGCATTATTTTGAAGGGCAGCCAACCTTTGGTTCGACTGTAACGTACCTGGTAACCGGGGAGTTTGATAAAACGATGATGAGGAAACTCTTGTTGCAAAAGGGTTTGTTGAGGTCCATCGGTAGCTATGAAAACCTTGTATCCAGCATTGTTCAAAGCACGAATCAATGGAATACAACGTGTGGCATGACCGAGACCCCAGTCCAATGGTGCGATCAGTATGTTTTGTATGTTAAAATCGGTAGGCAGTGCTGATGGGTTTATGATGGTTTGATCGAAAGCTGTATTTTAGATCATTATGAAACTCAAAATAAACCAAATATTCGTTCTGCTGTTACTTATTACCATGGCCAGTTCCTGTGGTATATTCCAGAAAGGAAGGAATGGCAGAGGGGGCTGTAACTGTCCCAATAATGTTCGATAAACCATAGAGGTATGAAAGACATGAACCGTGATCTCTGGCTGCTCTGTAAACATGATTACATGACACAGTCTGAACTCGATCGTCAGGTGAGCCTGTTGAATACCCTTTTATACCATGCTGAGAATTGGAATAATTTCTGTTCTTCCCACGAAATCCTCGATATCAACCGCCGCAAAATCATCCGCAAGCCACATCTGATGCAAAGTATTTTGCATGAAAGAAGGTTGAAGGCGTTTGTGTTTGTGAATAATCTAAATTAAGCTGCTAGCTTCAAGCTACTAGCCTCTAGTTTTTAACTGGTTATTAGAAGCCCAAAACACTCTTCTAGCTAGAAGCTAGTAGCTAGTAGCTGATAGCTTGCTTAAAGCACTTTCCAACTTCTCCAACATCTCCCCAATTTCTTCTTTCTTACAAGTGCCCACACTTAAACGATACCATGGACTATTGGCGCCGGCACCGAAGGCTGAGAAGGGTACTACTGCTAGTTTGGCTTCTGCAAGGATGTAAGATGTTACGTCTGATTGTGTTTCAAGTTTTTTTCCGTCGGCTGTGGTTTTACCTACGAGGTCTATTTTGATGGTAAGATAGATCGCAGCTTGTGGTGCAACAGCATCAACCGGATAGCCCTTTTGTTTGAGGGCAATAAAACCATCATGAATATTTCTCAAACGCAATTCCACTTCTGATTTGAAATGGCTGAGGTAGCGTTGAATATTTTCTTTCTGCAATAAATATTGAGCCACCGCTTTCTGTTCTGCCATGGGTGCCCATGCACCCACATGACTTAAAATTGCTTTCATCTTGGCGATCACTGTACTCGGTCCTAAAGCCCAACCTACACGTACACCGGTAGCTGCAAATACTTTGGAGATACCATCAATGAAAATAGTATAGTCTTTCATCGCAGGTCTCAATTGCAAGGGGTTGTGGTGAACTGTTGTGCCATAGGTAAGTGTCCAATACATTTGATCAAACATCAAATAACATTTCTTCTCGCCTTCACCTCTTTTTGCATTTTCTTCCAATATCAGATCACAAATAGCTTCCAGACTTTCTTTTTTGAGTGTGGTGCCTGTAGGATTTTGTGGTGTACAAATACAAATAAGTGTAGCGCCACTGATATTTTTTTGGATGTCTTCTACAGTTGGCATGAAATCATTCTCTACCCTACACTCTACCACACAATGCACCGCATCGGTCAAGTGTGTATAGTGATTGTTATTCCAAGAGGGAACACCATAAATCACTTTATCGCCTTTGTCAACGATGGCTTTGAATAAAGTATAGATCAACGGACGGCCACCGGCTGCTATTTGAATTTCATTCGGTTCAAAACTCAATCCTTCCCATTCTTTAATGAATGCTGCTACCGACTTACGCAGATCCAACACACCTTCTGCTGCAGGATAGCTTGTGTTTCTATTGCGATAAGAATCGATGATGAGTTCCTCCAGCTCTGTAGGAATGGGAAATACAGAAGGATCAAAATCACCAATAGTGAGGTTATATATCTTTTCACCATTACGAATACGTTCACTGATGGCATTACCTAGTTTCACGATCTCACTGCCCGATAAGGTTTCAGCTAAATGACTCAGTTTTGGCGTACTCATACTAAAGGTTTTGTTCCGGCGGCAAAATTAAGTTTTTCCAATGGAGAACGGTGGAAATATTGAATGTTGAATAATGAATATCGAAGGGAAATTGACGGTTGGGTGACATGAGAGAGGTAAAGCCGCAGATTTGCAGATTAATGTCATTAAAAATCTGCGAATCTGCGGCTTTATATATTATTAAGAAACTTTTGGAAAGTTCCGGAACTTTCCAAAAGTCAGCGATCAAACCAAGCTTTTTGAGGTCTGGTTTTTGGATAACCGTTTTCAGCGCGAAACTTTTTTCGTTCTTCGGTAAAGTCCCACCAGGTTTTTTGCATGTCATGTGTGTTTGCAAAGTTCACGACCAATCTAAATTGGTCTTCCACACAAGGGTCAACCCAATAACCTTTTTTCTGTTCGTATTCGTCTGTGAGTTGAGCGCCGTCTTTTTGTTTGAGTTCATTGAGTGAATAATAACCCAAAAACACAAGGTCTTCAGCAAACTTTATTCCGACTGAAGGAACCGTTTGAAATGCTGCTAACGCATAAATTTCTTTTGCGCGTTCTTTTGTGGCGTTTAATAATGCTTCTAATTCGTCGGATGCGAAATCAAGGATATGAGCAATTTTGATTTTATGCCTTCTCAAATTTGCTTTCTCGATTTCCGTCAGCGGAAGTTTTATGTTTGTCTTATTTTTCATCCTCAGTAAAAGTTATTGATCCTTTTTCTTTTTCAGAAGCGCAATATCTCTTTCCAACTCTTGTAGGCTTTGTTCTTTTTCGATTGCCTTTTGTGCGAGTTGGTATTTTTCAAATTCTTCTTCTGATTTCTTCACCGCCATTTCGTGACTGATTTTTCCTGCGTGAGAAAGTAATTCTCTTGCGTTTAATTGCAAAATGGCATCTAGGCGCTGAATCCAGTCATTCATATACATGGGCGTACGCTGCTGCGCCATTGTTTCGGCAAAAGCAAGGTATTGTTCTACCAAAAGTCCGAGCAGTTTTATTTCATCTTCATTCAGGTAATTTTTGGCAATGCCGGTATCTGATTTTTTGATAGGAACAGCTTCTTTCTTATCATACGATTGCATACCCATTAAAGGAAGCGTTGCATCTGCTCTGCGATACACAAGCTCCGCTGCTGTTTGCTGGCTGATAGCCCACAATAGTTTATTTTGAACCCCTTTAAAGAATGTGATTGTTTTTTCGTCTTTAGGGTCGTAATCAATACTGGTGGTGTAGATGTCTTTTATTTTTTGATAAAAGAACCGTTCCGAAATACGTATTTCCCGAATGCGTTCCTGCAATTCGTTGAAATAGTTCATGGAAGTGCCCGACTTAAATCGATCATCATTCAACGCGAATCCCTTAATAATATATTCCTTCAATCGCTGGGTTGCCCAAATACGAAACTGTGTGCCCTGGGGGGATTTTACGCGATAACCTACTGAAATGATGACGTCTAGATTATAGTATTTTGTATCATAGTTTTTGCCATCAGCAGCAGTATGTCGGAATTTCCGACATACTGAGTTTTCATTCAGTTCTCCCTCTATAAAAACATTTTGTATGTGTTCTGTAATGGTGGTTCTGCCTTTACCAAACAGTTCTGCCATTTGCGCCTGTGTAAGCCAAACGGTTTCTTCTTCCAGCCGAACATCTATTTTAATGTTGCCTTCCGTATTTTGATAGATGATGATTTCGCCGCTAGTCATTGTACACTGATGCTTTTTATAACCATTACTAAAGAACCTAAGAAACTTTTGGAAAGTTTTCGATTACATACTTATTACCTTTTCAAATATTCCAATTACTTTAAAGTTTATTAACTTATCATTTGTTAGTTCAATATCCGAGTACTCTTGATTATCTGATAAAGATTTCAAAATTATTACTGCATGATTCCATCCATCTGATGAAATATTCTTTACACTATGGTATTCTTTTACTGTATAACCTGAGCCAAAATCGCTGTCATGGATATCTGTTGATTCTACTAATACTATTTTACCATCTCGAGATCCTCCCTCGTATTGTTTGAAGAGGCAATATGAACCGTTAGGAATTTTTTGATTCATAGATTCTCCTAAAACCTTACAAATAAAGTACCCTTTTTTAGCAGAAATATTAAATGGTGGCTCTACCCAAGTTAATTCGGAGTGAATTTGTAGATCACTAAACTTTCCAGCTGCAGCTGTAATATCAATTAAAGGAATAGAATTTATGTATGGAATTACCTCTTCCAAACGTAATATCCTAAATGGAAGATCCTTTTTGAAAGTTTCTATATGTTGTTTCAAATAATCTTTTAGTTCTTTATTACAAGCATATATAAAAGTACCCCTAATACCTCGATACATTATCGTTTTATATATATTGACGATGTATGACTTCAAAGACTCTGGATCAGAAATTCCTTTTTTTCCATTAATATCAAAATAGTGATTTGAATCAATTTCAATACAGCCTTTCTCTTTATTATAGTTAATCTCTTTACCAAATATTATTACTGCATAATTCAAGTCATAGCCTTGCGTTGTATGTATGCACCCGATTTCATTAAAAGCATTAGCTGAATTTATCCAATCCTTATCTGTAGAGTTCCATTTAAACTTCAAACCATCTAACTCAATATCAGTAACTTCAGGAGATGGTTTTGGATCAAGTTTTGGATTTGATAACCAAGGCCATGAATATCCCGCTATCATTCTACACAGTCCGAATTCATTTTCACGATCGATTAACTCGGTATGTAGATCACAAAAATTCTCAAATATGTACAATTCATAATTTTCTTCTCTGTATTTATTTTTTTCCGTTCTTTCCACATGGAGTAAATCATGAACAAATTGAATATAATTATTACCTCCCTTCACCCGCATTTGAGACTTGAGTTCAATTTTTAATGTGCTCTTTTCATTTAAAAGATCAGTAAATCTTATTGCGTCAACATCTGATGGTTTTATAGATTGAGCAGAGTCATAGAAGAAAATTTGGTTTTTACTATTTGCCATTATCCAATCTAGCTCTGTTCCTGTATCATCAAGTCCTAATTTCTCATTATTCTTTTTAAAAATACCCATCCATCCTATATTCTTATACTTCCTTAATCGATGAGCCTCATCAACAATTAATAAATCATACTTCTCTTTCGACTTAAGTGTTTCTGATGGATTTATAACCATTGATGACTTTAATCCCGGTACCTTCTTAAAGACTTTTTCTAAAGACTCTCTAAGCGATGTCATTGCTACAACTAAACCAATTTTTGCATTTGGATATTTTTTATTAAAGTTCTTTATATAGTTGATCTCTCGTAACTCATCATCATTTAACTCCTCAATTCGTTCATTTTCTACATCGGTAGTAAGTAGTTTCATTAAATATGTAGCCAATATAGTTTTCCCAGTTCCAGCACTACCACTTATAAATATTCGATTTGATGTATTTGAAGTCAACCCATCTAGGATTTCTAGAACTGAATTATATTGGTCTTCATTCAGAGATTTATATGGAGAATATTTGAATAGTTCTGAGTTTTCAATTTCATTCAAAGATTTAGTTACAATCTTTTTCTCAATTAACTTATTCCAAACTTCTTTGAAGAGGTTCTTGTAAAGATCTTGCTGATAGTATTTATGATTGATTAAACCAAAGTTTCCATTTTGAAGTTCGTAGGTTCCTTCCGCTGTGATATATTGAATTAAACTAGATTCAATATCTAATGTAGCTGATTTATTAAACTTGTCAGACCCAATTATTGAAATTTTATTGAGTTTACATCTTTCGGGATTGGCTAAATGGTTTTGTATTCGCTTAGATGCATTTGTTGACTCCCCAACATATGCCACTTTTATTGAATCGTTCTGAATAAAATAAACCAGTGGCCATTGACTTTTAACCCATAGATTTTGCTCAATCTTATTTAAAGACTCTTTGGAGAAATCATATTGTTCTGAAATTTCAATAGATAATTCAAAAGAAGTACTCATAGCTCATCATATTTTTTTGCAGATCCTTTTGCTTTATCAACAGGATATTTCTCTCCATTTTTTTTAATCTTATCAAGAACTATCTGCTTTACATCGAATTTATATTTTTCAGCAAGGAGGAAGGCAAAAGCAAAAACATCTGCTAATTCTTCTTTTACACTTTCAGGATTTGCATCATTTGCATTCTTCCAGAGAAATAATTCTAAAAGCTCTGCGGCCTCAATATTGACCGCTAACGCAAGATCTTTAGGATTATGAAACTGCTCCCATTCTCTTTCGTTTCTAAACTTCAAGAGCGCTTGTATAATTTCTTCGCATTCTTTCATTTCTTTCTGTGTTTAAAGATAAAAGCATTACAAGGGTATCGTGAATAGCTAAATTTTTATACGCGATTTTGTATGAATCTGTTTTTGAGCTTAATTCCTTACGAAGAAATCTCTTTCAACATAATCGCTTTCTGATAAACATACGATTTTTTTTATATGGCTTTAAGATGATTTCTATGAATTAGGCGAATTTTTTCAAGACTTTAAATTAAAAGGGACCACCAATGGTGGTCCCTTTTATGCTCTTTAAAAAATATTTCCTACTCTATCGCCTTATAATCCTTAAACAACTTCAACTCAATCTTATCCGCCACTGCTCTAAATGCTTTCCACTTGGTATCAAACAAGGTATTAGCACGGTTGATGACTTCTGAAATTTGATCTTCTGCTGTTTTCATCAATCTTTCTTCTTGCTCTCCCGGTACCATTGTTTTACCGGTGATATTGGAGCGCGCTTCATTGAGATAGCCGTTAATGGTTACCTGCGGTATATTACCATAACCTTGTTTGGTTTGTGGTTTACCATTCAGCATTTCACGAATGGCTTGTATTTCTTCACGAATAGGCTTCATGGTTTTGCGAATGGTATCTGCTTGTTTCGCATCGATATCGCGCAAAGCTGTTTCTACTTTATTCATGATTCCTTCTGCATCACTGAAACGCTCATTCAACGTACCCAGTCTGATCGAACTCTTATTCAAACGATCCGTCGCTTTACGCAATGCATCACGCACTGCTTTTGGCGTTGGTGCATATGGATCATCATTCACAACAATTGTGGTACTATCACTGATATTTCTTCCAAGGTTCATTACTACTTTATAGGTACCCGGATCAACAGGTAATCCTGCCGGTTCTGCAGTAGCTCCACCACCACCACCAAAACGTCCGCCACCGCCGCCTCTTCCGCCAAAACCTCCACCACCGGGTATTCTCACACCTCTTCCTTCCATTCCCCAGTAGTAACGGTTCAATCCGGTATCTGCTTTAGCAGTAAGTGTTCTTATGAGTACATTGTTTGCATCATAAATGTGCATGGTTACGGTATCACTCAATTTGTTTCGTCCGGTATCGGCTGCTGTTTTATTTACAAAGAAACTGATCGGTGCTCCTGATCTTCTGTTCTCTCCTTCATAAGTACCCCATACACTATATTCAATACCCGATGCATTTTTACGCTTGGCCTGATAACCATCAGGTAATGCAAAAGCAGTCAGTTTATTGCTGAACACTTGTCCTTTATTCGCAGCCAATTTGCGAAGCGGACGAATATCATCCAGTATCCACAGTGCACGTCCAAAAGTTGCGATCACCAGATCCGCTTCTCTTTCTTGAATCACCATATCATACGTAGATACAGAAGGATATCCATTTTTGAATTGCTGGAAGTTGGTTCCATAATCCAAACTGATGAACAAACCTTGCTCTGTTCCAAGAAAGATCAAATTTGGTTCTGTTGGGTCTTGTACTACACACAAAGTATATCCGGTTACTTTTTTCTCATCTACCAAATTCGTCCAGGTTTTACCATAATCGGTTGTACGGAATAAATAGGGTTTGTTGTTACCACGACGATAATCATTCACTACTACATATGCTTCACCACCATTATGTCTAGATGCACGGATCTGTGGAACCCAAGCGCCCGTTGGCATGCCTGGGATTTTACCGCGGAAATTTGTCCAGGTTTTACCACCATCTCTCGTGAGTTGAACATTGCCATCATCGGTTCCTACCCAAATCACTCCTTTTTCTTTTGCAGAGGGTTCGATAGCAATAATGGTACAATGGTTTTCTGCACCCGTAATATCTACCGATAAACCACCATTATTACTTTGATCAATTTTTGCACTATCATTGGTCGTGAGATCACCAGAGATCTGTGTCCAAGAAGCACCTTTATCGGTACTCATATTCACTAGCTGACTTCCATAATAGATGGTCTTCTTATCAAATGGATCTTGCGCGATCGCAGCATTCCAGTTGAATCGCTGACGAACACCATTTGCAGTTGTTGGCGGACGAATACTCCATCTTTCTCCGGTAGTAATATTATAACGTCCTACATTTCCTCCCTGACTCATACTGTATACCCAATTTTCATCTTCCGGATCAGGCATTACATCAAAACCATCACCACCACCTACTGCTTCCCAGAATGCATTGCGGATACCGCTTTGTCTCCATACATAAGCCGGGCCATGCCAGCTACCGTTATCCTGCAAACCACCCATGACATTGTAAGGAATTTTGTTGTCTACATTGATATGATAGAATTGTCCGAGTGGTAATTTCTCATCAAACTGCCAGTTCTTTCCGCGATCACGCGTAATGGCGATACCACCATCATTACCATCAATGATAAAGTTGCCATCTTTTGGATGGATCCAGAAAGCGTGGTGATCAGGATGAATACCTGCATAAGGGATCACGGTTTTGAAGGTTTTACCTGCATCTTCACTTACAGTAATGATCTGATTGATATTGTACAATCTGTTTTCATTGGTAGGATCCACCGCGATATCCTGAAAATAAAACGCACGATTGGTCACTACTGCTGCATCGCTGTTCACCAGTTCCCAGTTATTACCTCCATCATCACTTTTATACAATCCATTTTTAGTAGCTTCTACCAATGCATATACACGCTTTGGATCATTGCGTGCAATGGTGATACCGATACGACCATAATCACCATCAGGCAAACCATTGGACTTGTCTAGTTTGGTCCAGTTTTTACCGCCATCATAGGTTACATAAAAACCACTGCCTTTACCACCGCCCTGTAAACTCCAGGGAGTACGCTGGTGCTGATACATGTTCACAAACAATTTATTCGGATTGGCCGGATCCATCGCCATATCACCTACACCCGAAATATCATTCGTGTACAAAATTTTATTCCAGGTAAAACCACCATCGGTTGTTTTGTACACACCACGCTCAGGATGTGCGGCGAAAGGATTGCCGATCACTCCAACATACACTACATCCGGATTATTTGGATCGATAATGATGCGGTGGATATTACTGGTTTTTTCCAGTCCCATCATTTTCCAGGTCTTACCACCGTCAATGCTTTTGTAGATACCGCCGCCTAAACTAATAGAGTTACGCGGATTACCCTCACCGGTTCCTGCCCATACCACACTTGGATTACTTTGTGTGATAGCTACAGCACCAATATTTAAAATGGATTGATCATCAAAGATCGACTCCCAGCTGGCGCCACCATTTTCAGTTTTCCATACACCACCACTCGCTGTTCCGAGGTAAATGATGTTGGGATTGGTCCACACTGCATCGATAGCAGTTACGCGTCCACTCATACCGGCCGGACCGATATTGCGTGGTTTCATGTTTTTAAAGTGTTTTGAAAGATCTGCCTGTTGGGCAAAAGAAAGAATTGCAGTGCCTAATAGCATTGCAGCAAACAGTAGTTTTCTCATTCCATTGGTTTTTGGGATCGGGAATTTCTGCAATTAATGGGGGATTGCCAAATTAGATGGATAATTGGGTGAGGAAAGAGGCTACAAGCGGCAAGCTGCAGGCGGCAAGAAATTTTGATACTAATAAAACTCAGTGTCCTCTGTGCCGCACTCTGTGTAACTCCGTGGTAAAAAACCACAGCGTTACACAGAGGTTTGCGCGGAGTTACACAGGGGGTTCTTTGGAGTTTACCTATATTTATTGCAAACAACCAACACTTGAATACAAAATCAGTTTTCAGAGGCTCTCCCATACAAGTAGGTATCTATGCTGCAGTAGCCGCTTTTCTTACGTACACCATGATCTTCGGTTTCCGCAAATCATTCACTGTTTGCACATTTGATGGAATGACCGTTGGTACGCTGAGTTATAAAACCGTATTGGTGCTGAGTCAAATGATGGGTTATCTGATGGCTAAGTTTTATGGTATCAAATTCATTTCCGAATTAAAACGTTTTGGCAGAAATAAGATCATTCTCTTATTGGTAGGCATTGCATGGATGGCATGGCTTTGTTTTGCACTGATACCCGCTCCTTATAATATCATCTTTCTCTTCATCAATGGTTTTCCATTGGGCATGTTATGGGGTGTCGTCTTTTCATATGTAGAAGGCAGAAGAAGTACTGATTTTATTGGAGCTGCATTGGCGGTGAGTTTTATCTTTTCGTCAGGTTTCGTGAAATCGGTGGGAGGATGGTTGATGCAATTAGGAGTTACTGAATTCTGGGTGCCGTTTTGCACAGGATTGGTTTTTGCATTACCGCTGTTATTATTTATTTATTTGATGGAACGCATTCCAGCGCCAGATGCCGAAGATGAAGCGGCAAGAATGAACCGAACACCCATGAGTGCTGAACAACGCAAAGCATTTGTTCGCTCTTTCTTACCGGGTATTATTGCTTGTATTTTTATTTATGGTTTTGCCACCATCTTCCGCGATATCAGAGATAATTTCAGTGCAGACATGTGGAAGGAAATGGGCTATTTGAATCAACCGGCTATTTTTTCAAAAACAGAAACACCCATCACGCTCGTGATTCTTGTACTCATTGGCAGTATGGTCATCATCAAAAACAGTTTTAAAGCATTGATGATTGCACATCTATTTATTGCCATTGGATTTATCATTGCAGGTGTAAGCACTTATTTATTCACTCAAGGAATGGTGGCGCCTATTTGGTGGATAACATTGGTGGGATTGGGTTTGTACATGGTATACATTCCTTTCAACTCTGTATTCTTTGAAAGAATGATCGCAGCTTTTCGCTTCACAGGCAATGTGGGTTTTCTGATCTATCTCGCTGATTCATTTGGGTACCTAGGCAGCGTGAGTGTATTGTTGAGTAAAGAAATTTTCAAGGTACAATTGAATTGGGTTCAATTCTTTTCTAATAGTGTGATGATATTATCTGTGGTGGGAGTTGCAATTACTGTGTATGCGGCTTGGTATTTTTATCAGAAGAAAAAGACTATTTGACTTTTTGCGGAGGATGGAACGCAGATTTTTATGATAATCATGCTTTGCGCAGATGAGTTACAAAAAATCATGACGTATCATGACAATCATGTCCAAAGGACTCTGGCGGAGAAAATCCGTGTTCAATTTCATTAATGTTGCCAACAATAGCTTCTTCCAGATTGCGCATTTCTGCTACACCTGGTTCCTTTTTTTGTTTTTGCTATACATTGACCAGATGATTTTTCAATGACAGGTTTCTTTTCCGCAACAGGTTTTCTTTTAACAGTACACACACCGCAGCTTCCTCCTGATGTACAATATTTACAACTCGAACAGCTACTACAAGCTCTACATGTACTACTTCCGGTACATTTACCAGAAGCCGTAATACAACATGGGTCTTTTTTAGCAGATACATTGAAGAGGAAAAATAAAACGTAGATAAATATCAATCCTCCTTTTTTCATATAGAAAACATTCTACATGAATATAGAAAATGGATTTCGGATGTGCAAGTTTTGAATCCAATAATACATGAATTGAAATGGGACGCAGATTTTTATGATTGATTATGATCTAGGCAGATAAAATATCATCATAACCCATCATAAAAATCCGCGTCCCATCCTTCGCATAAAAAATGGTTCATAACAAACAGTCAATACCATTTGCCATGAACCATCAGCCATGGGCTACTAACCCTTCTTCCCTTCCTCGTATTTCTTCTTCGCCGCTTCTGCTTTTTCAAAATCGAGGATCACGCCATTAATACAATAACGCAAACCGGTTGGGGGCGGACCATCTTCAAATACATGCCCTAAATGACTTTTACATCTTCCACATTGTACTTCTGTTCTTACCATGCCATGTGTGTTATCCGGCAGATAGATAATCGCACTCTTGCTAATAGGCTCATAAAAACTTGGCCATCCGCAACCGCTATCAAATTTGGTATCACTTTTAAACAAAGCATTACCACAAGCCGCACAATAATACGTTCCTATTTCCTTGAAGTTCTCAAACTTGCTCGTCCATGCACGCTCAGTTCCTTTTTGTCGCGCGATATAATACACATCAGGTGAAAGAATTTTCTTCCACTCCTCTTCTTTCAGATTCACTTTTGATTTGTCGGTTCTCGAATACACCGGATTGTTCTTTTCTGTACTATCCATTTTTACCTCTTTCTGTTTTGTTTGTTGTGAATAACAGCCCTGCACTATTAAAGTTGCGAGGAGCAGCATCTTAAAGCCCTTCATATGCCCATACTTTTGATACATTAAAATTACGTTTATCGTGGGTGAATAGTTTACTCTTAAACTGACGAACAGTTGTTTTTTACCTTACAATTTGCAGTTATTCAAGGTTTTAATGTCTTGTTAAATGTTTTTTAAACGATGAGGCTTATATTTGTTCTTCACGTAAGGTTAGTTAGTACATGTTTAATATTATTCTGTTTGGACCTCCGGGCAGTGGAAAGGGAACACAAAGCGAAAAACTGATCGCTGCTTACGGACTGAAGCATTTATCTACCGGTGATTTATTAAGAAGTGAAATTGCAGCCCAAACACCATTGGGACTGGAAGCCAAGTCTATTATGGACAAAGGTCAGCTGGTACCCGATGAAGTGGTGGTAGGTATGATTAGCTCTGCGCTGGATCAAAACCCTCAAGCCAAAGGATTCTTATTCGATGGTTTCCCCAGAACCGAAGCCCAAAGTATTGCGCTGGATAAGCTGTTGAAGCTGAAAAATACCGAGATTGGAGTGGTGCTGGCATTGGATGTAAGCGAGGAAGAACTGGTAAGTCGTTTATTGAATCGTGGTAAAACCAGCGGTAGAAGCGATGATACCAATGAGTCTGTGATTCGTGCCCGTATTGCAGAATACAAGGCCAAAACTACTGTGGTAGCTAACTATTACAGCACTTTTGACAAAGTAGTGCATATCAAAGGAGAAGGTTCTGTTGACGAAATTTTTGAATCACTACGCAGCGAGATCGACAAAAGAATGTCTTAATCTAATTATATATAAGAGTTTAACAACCAATAACCAACTGCACCCGCTCTGTTTTTTGAGCGGGTTTTTTTATGCCTGATGGCTGTCAAGATGCTGTTAAAGCTGAACGATCACTACAACCCCTTTCATTTTACACCCTTAGTTTTGCCCTCCCCCGTGTTGAAGTGGCATGGAACAAATGTGTATGATCAGCAAAAAAATTCAACTCGTTCTATTCTGTCTGGTAATAGCTACCGGTTTTTCTTTCAAAGAGAAATCAACAGCTATTACAAACAAGCATATATCAACTTCGTATGTTAATGCAGCCACTGCCATCTATGAAAACCTGGATCTCGCGTCACTCGGACTTTCCAAAAAAGCCTATGAATGGGCATTAGCGGGTTATGAACGTTTAAAGTCGGGCGGACAAATTATGCAAGAGCATATTTTATCCGTAGTTGATTTTAGTCTGCCTTCTAATCAGAAAAGATTATTTGTGATTGATGTATTGAAAGGCGAATTGCTCTTTCATACCTATGTATCACATGGAAAAAATTCCGGTAAGTTGATGGCCAAAAAATTCTCGAATAAAGCCAGCAGTTTTCAGAGCAGTATTGGTTTCTATACTACCGGAGAGCCTTATCAGGGAAAACATGGCTTATCACTTCGTTTGATCGGGAAAGAAAAGGGCATTAATGATAAAGCATTGCAAAGGGGTATTGTAATTCATGGGGCGGATTATGCAGAAGAAGGCATTGCAGCCAGACAAGGTTATTTGGGAAGAAGCCTGGGGTGTCCCGCAGTACCTCAATCTATTCATCGCGAATTGATCGCTACCATTCAAAATGGAAGTTGTTTTTTTATCTATGCACCGATACTCGGCTACTCCAAACGGTCAAAATTCATTTAATCATTTGTTCCGACCGTACAACCTATTTTAACAGCTATTTGCCCTTATGAGCTGTCTATCTTTATTATAAGGTGCAACACGTAGAATTTTTTCATACCGACCATTTCGAACAGAACTACAGACGACAGAGGGCGGCTTCGTCTATTTCGTATTTCATCGACTTTTTCTGGGAAACAGATTTTGATCACCTGTGGGACTTGTATCCCAAGGGTTTTTCAGATGCCCTATTCCCAAATACCGGCTACACCTATCTGATCAATTTGGGTACTCCTTTTGTAATGCAGGTAGGAGAAAAGCGTTTTGACATGAAGACCGATGGTTTTCTTCCCAGACATCGCGCCATTGAATGCTTCCATCAAAAGGGAAATAAACTCTTTGGTATCAAGTTCAAAATATCACCTGTGATTTTTGAGAAGAAAATCAACTTCTCAGAATACCGAGAATATATTTTCCCCTTAAGTTATTTGATGGACTCTGGTATGTTGAGTAAAATAAAAATCTGTTCTTCATTTGATGAGCGGGTTTCTATTCTCACTGATTATTTTGAAAAGATCATTGATCAATATTCCGGCTCTTTAAAGCCTATTGAAATTGTTTCGAAAATATTGGCACATTGTGAAACCAAGAGAGATTTTATAACACCGGTTGAAGATTTTGCCAAACAATACAATATCTCTTCCCGAACATTACAGCGCTACTTTGAAACAGCTACCAGCATCAGTACCAAAACAGCTATTCAAATCATGCGCATCAGAAAAGCCACTGAACATCTGGCTATTGATCCGGACACGTTTAACAGTGCAGACTATGGCTACTATGATCACAGCCATTTCTACAAACACCTCAAAAGTTTCCTCCAAAAAAATACACTTAAAAAATTACAGCCTCATTTGAAGTTGTTGGAGAAGTTGCATGGGAGATAGTTAATAGCTAATGGTCCATAGTCCATAGCAGAACCCATATTCTTCTTGCTATGGACTATGGACTATCGACTATGTACAAACCCCTAGTTCCCCGCCCTACTTCTTTCTTCTTCCGACGCCGTTGTTCTTCTGCGGGCGGCTTGTACGGTGTTTTTACCGAAGCGATAAGTGAAAGTTAAGTTGGCTACTCGTGTTTCACGATACGCTCTCCATATTTCGATATAGTTATTATAAGTGATGGTTGCACGTGGTAGATTGGTCCAGAAAATATCTGTTACATTGAAACGGATAGTTCCTTTTTTATTCAAAATAGATTTCTGTACACCCAATGCCAAACCCCATTGCGGGCGCGCTACCATGAAACCGTATTGTCCACCGGAATTATAATTCACATTCAATTCACTGAGCCATCCGTTACCCATCGTGAAACTGTTATTGGTTCTGACATCAAAAGCAGGTTTACCATTGTTCAATGTGGTACTGCCCAATTTTCCATTGAAGTGATTATAAAATACATTTCCATTATTCACCATATTCCACCAGCTGTTGATACGGAAAGGAGCAGACACAGTCAGTCCATAATAATCCTGTGAGCTCAGATTGATAGGTATCTGCACAGTGACATTATCATTGGATGGTAAATTAGGGAATACATCCTTGAATCGTGCAATAGCAATATTTTGATTTTGTTTGGTATGACTATAACCAAATGTGAAGTTGATATTCTTCATCGTATAACTTAACTCATAAGACCAGGTCAATTGTGGAAGCAATCCGGGTCTGCCGGTGGAATAGGTCGTTACATCAATCAAAAACAAGAATGGATTGAGTTGCCCGTAACCCGGACGATCAATTCTTCTACTCACAGATACACCAAGTGTTTGGTCTTCTTTCAATTTGTAATTGAAGAAGGCACTAGGGAATAATTGAAAATAAGAAGAATCAAATTTTTGATTACCCTTGATCTGGTGTGTATTGATTTTGGTATGTTCTCCTCGCAGACCCAGTTGAATATTAAACTTTTTAAACTCCTTACTAAAATTTACATACGCTGCGTTATTGTACTCGTTGTACTTAAAGCGGTTAGTTTTGTTCACATCATCTTGCGGAATACCGGTACTCATATCAAAGAACTTCGCATCATTATCTGCCGACACATAACTGGTTTTTGCACCTACTTCAAATCTACCTCCGTCTTTTAGTGGATTGGCATAATCGATTTTAGCTGTACGTAAAATCAATTTACCTTCCTGATCACCATCTAAAATATAATCCGGTTGTAAAGGTGTGCCGTTGAGAGTATAATATTTGGTAGCCACCCTTGAAAGTGAGGAAGAATTGTATTCGCCATAATCGATATCAGCTGTTAATTCTTTACCATTGGTATTGAATGAATGTTTGAAATTGATATTGGCAACGATATTCTGCGCATCATCATTATTATTGGCTAGTGTAGCAAAAGTGGATGCTTTATGTTTTTGTGCATCGATTACATCAGATGCATTGATCGTTTTTCTTGAAAAATTGTTGAAGTTCGCACTCACTACAGCTCCAATAATCGTTTTCTTTGATGGAAACAGATCGATACCAAATCGTGTATTGTGAAAATGAAAAGGTGCGGTGGTGTAATTATCCTTTAAGTCACCTCCGCTGTATACTTTGTTATCATCGAAGAAATTTCTATCCAAAATCAAATGATTCAGGTTTTTTCGATATCCATAGGTATAGTTACCGAATAGGTTGATTTTTTTATTGCGGTGATTGAATGTAAGTCCTGCATTGGATTTAGGATATACCCCTTGTCCATAACCAAGCGTCATTGTACCATTGGTTCCTAAACGTTGGTCTTTTTTCATTCTAATATCAATGATCCCTGAATTTCCGGCGGCATCATATTTGGCAGAGGGATTAGTAATGATGTCAATTCGTTCAATCGTATTGGCAGGTAGACCTCTGAGATAGTTGGCCAAATCAGCACCAGACATAGGTGTTGGTTTACCATCAATCATAATGATCACACCTTGTCTGCCTCTTAATCCAATCACATCATTTTGATCCACCGTTACTCCGGGTGAGCGCTCTAGCACTTCTAAAGCAGAACTTCCGGCACTCACAATACTGTTCTCTACATTGACTACAATGCGGTCGGTAAGTTTTTGAATAAAGGGTTTACGACTGGTAACGGTTACTTCGCTGGTACTGCTGATAGCCGTTTGTAAGGTAACGGTGCCAATATTTACTTCGTTGGCTGATTCGTCAATTGCAATTGGTGCCGAATACAAGGTGGTATAACCTACCATTGAAATACGGATGCGATAATTACCTGTAACTAAATTTTCGAAAATGATGGTTCCTGTTTTATCGCTAATTGCTGCTTTTAACAATGAGGAGTCTTTCAGACGCAATAACTCAGCGGTTGCATTCTCCAAGAACTGTTGTTGTTCATTGCGAATACTGATACTGATTTTCCCATTTTTAGATGACTGAGCTATGGATGAGATACTTATGAAGACCAAGCCCATTAAAAACAGATACAATTTTCTCATCGTTTTCTTTTTTAGCAGTCAAATATGAAATTGTTCGTAGAAACGACCCTCGGTTTTCGTTTGAACAGTCAAAGAAGAACAATGAGTGGAACCTCGTTAAAAAAGCGCCGTCTGATTTTTACATTAATTATATAAGGTCTTTATAGATCCTCGCTCAAGATCCCTTTTTATATTTGTTAATGCAACCTTTACTACTGTTACACGGTGCCATTGGATCAATGGATCAACTGATTCCTCTTAGAGAGGAACTTCGTTCGGAATTCGATGTTTACAGTTTCAATTTCCCGGGTCACGGTGGTGCAGGCCCTTTTGAATCCTTTTCGATAGATGCATTTGCCAAAGCAACCGCTGATTTCATAAAAACACATCAACTCAAAAATCTACCGGTATTTGGTTATAGCATGGGTGGTTATGTTGCGTTATACTTAGAGTCCATGTATCCAAATACTTTTCAAAAAGTGATTACACTGGGAACCAAATATGAATGGAGCGAAGAGATTGCCGCGAAAGAAATCAAAATGCTGCGACCGGATATTATCGAACAAAAACTACCTGCATTTGCGCAGCAATTAGCCCATAGACATGGCGCCACGGAATGGAAAAATGTGCTAGATAAAACCGCCGCCATGCTATTAGAATTGGGTAAACGACCATTACTTTCTTCTACCGTTTTACAAAAGATTACTTGTCCAACACTTGTTTTATTAGGTGAAAAAGACAATATGGTTTCACCAGAAGAAACACAAAATGCTGCAGCGGCTTTGGTTAATGGACAGTATGAACTTTTACCCAATACCGCCCACCCCATAGAACAAATAAGTGTAAGCACATTGTCAGCAAAAATCAAAGGTTTTTGCTTACGTCATTGATGATGAATCTTCACCAATAGTTTCAAGAACTCTTCAGGTTCAAAAGGCTTGGTAACAACGGCGTTGATTGAAAGATCACGCGCGCGCTCTTCTACTTCAGAAGGTAAGCTAGCAGTGAGTGCTATAATTGGGATATCAATACCCTTACCGCGAATGATCTTTACTGCTTCATATCCATCCATCACAGGCATGTGCATATCCATTAAGATCATTTGATGTTTCGTGGTATCCAACTTACGAATCGCTTCTTCGCCATTAACTGCCACATCAATGGTTGCTCCCCATTTTTCCAAAAATGTTTTTGCCACCAATACATTCAATTCATTGTCTTCGGCCATTAATAAAGAAACACCAGAAAGCGGACGTCCTTTTTCAATATCCTCCGGCACGGTTTCTCCTTGAGAAAAATTAAACGCTTGTGATATAGGGAATGTTTGCGTGAAAAAGAAAACTGATCCTTTACCCGGCTCACTTTTTAGTTGCAGTTGTGATCCTTGTAGTTCCAGTATTTTTTTGCAGATGGCAAGACCCAAGCCCGTGCCGCCAAAACTTCTGGAAGTAGATGTATCAGCTTGTGTAAAGCGATCAAAAATCAATTTCTGTTTTTCTGCCGCGATACCAATACCGGTATCCTCTACTTTGATGGTAAGCGTGATGTGTTGTTTTTGGATTTTCTCTTGCTGAATGATCAACCTTACATGACCTGATCTTGTAAACTTGATCGCATTTTGTAACAAATTTCCAATGACCTGACTAATACGAGTAGGGTCTGCAATAATACGATGATGAAAGGCCGGATCTTTTTCTAAGATCAATGCAATTCCTTTTTCATCGGCCAGTGTTTTCAATCCTGATAAAAGGTCGTGTGATACTTTTACCAAGTCCATATCAATGTATTCAAAATTGATCTTACCGGCTTCAATTTTATTATAATCAAGAATATCATTCACAATATTCAAAAGATTATTGGCAGAAAAGAGCAGCACATTTAATTGCTCTTTCTGATCTTCTCTTGGTTGATTGTCTAAGAGTATGTGTGAAAGTCCGATCACAGAATTCAGCGGTGTTCTGATTTCATGTGACATATTGGAGAGGAAGTCACTTTTAGCAATCAATCCTTGCTCAGCTTCTCTTCTGGCTTTATTCAATAAATATGAATAGCGATAAGAAAGAATCAATGATTGCAAAAAGAAGAATGATAGATATCCAACAAACAAAAGCTCTTTTTGTGGTGCTACAAAACCGAAATACTGTAAGTTGATGATGATAAAAATGATCATCACTACACCAGTGCTTAGTAGCGCATATCCGGCCCCCAATCTTTTTCTTTTATAAGCAATTATATATACATAGAATGCATGCGCAATCACAAAAAACATCACCACCAGAAATGGATTGATCAATTGTGTGAAAACGGCAGGAGGAAAAATGAGGGTGATCAATGATAAAATGATACAGGCCCACATTTCAATGGCTGTAATAATCTTATTGGAATCCTCCGGATATAGATTTTGTGTGTAACGTGTAAAAAAGATAACACTGACAAATAAAGACAGGTATTCCAAGTGTATGGTAAGCGCCCAGGGAAGATCCGGAAAAACAGTATGTAAAGAATATTGAGATGTGCCAATGATCCGATAACTATAAGTAATACAGAAAAGCGCAAAATAAAGAATGGTTGAATCGTATCTACCGAAGAAGTATAAACCAAAAAAGAAGAGCCCGCACATGATGATACTTCCGGTAAGAATAAAGTTGAAAGCATTGTCTCTATTTCTTTTACTGAACAACTTTTCTTTGTTGCCTATAGTAATCGATTTATATGGCCCCCCTTTTGAGTGCAAGAAATTAGCTACCTGTAAAATCAGTCGAACCGTATCTTTTTTTATAAATAACTCTCTCGTAAACTGTTGCCATTTAGGTTGGGTTGTTTCAGCAGAAACACCCGGTACACCCGATTGTACAAAAACCTTATCATCTACAAACAGTTTATAGCTGGTATAAGTATCGGGAATATCAAGTGCTAAATTGGATGCATTCTTGGGCAATAAAATGGTAAGCATATAAGAAGCATACCCTTTTGCCGTAATTTTTTTTCCGCCAATGATCATGTTGTCCCAACGTTTGGGAAAACTGATCATTCCGGTCATCTTGTCGGCGGTTTCACCGGGTTCACATAGTTTCTCCCAACAAAGTCCCCATTCACCATCCAATGGAACAGATTGTTTGGATAAATCGATAGTACGAAGATCGATGACACCATGTTTAGCGACCGGTAATTGTGCAAATGAAGAAAATGAAAAAAGAAAGCAACAGAAAATAATCACGGAAATAAGTATACCTGTTCTGTTGAATATTGAATACATGCTTATCTGCTTGCTTGATAAAATTCGCTGCAGGGGGTATCAGCGCTTCCGTTTCTTAAATGTATTAATTCTTCTGCGAAAATTTCTATTTTAATCTGTTTCAATAATAAAAAAATCAATCCGTGCTTTCTTATAAAAATACTGCCGCCATCATTGTTTTTAAGCCGCTCATCCGCAACCACATTTTTATGTGATTCAGACAACTCTTGTGTTGTAGCAGTTTTGTACAAATAAACTAAAAACAATCACATGAATCATTTAACACGTTATAACCCTTTTCATCAGATACATCAGGGTTTAAGAGCCATGTTGTACCACTGCTCTTTACAGGTACAGCATACCAATTTTTCCGACGAAGAGCAAGCGTCTACAACTATTGCACAACTTAAAGAGCTGATTTGGCTCTTCGATGGACATGCACACACCGAAGACACAAAAGTGTTTTCATTACTCGCAGATAAAGCACCTGAAGTCATTGCAGATTTTGAGCAACAGCATGATAAAGACCATATGCTGGCTGCTCATTTACAGGGCTGTATTGAACAGTATGAAGTAGCGGTGAAACCTTCTGATAAAGTTTTTGCAGGCAGACAAATACAGTTCTCTCTTGCGGAGTTTACTGCATTCAATTTGTCGCACATGAATATGGAAGAAGTAATCATTAAAGAATTGATTTGGCAACATTATACAGATGTGCAGTTGCATGAGTTAACCATGGAGATTGTTGGCTCTCTTCCACCCGATAAAAATGCACGATACAGCTACTGGATGTTAAAAGGATTATCGATCCAAGAAATTGCAGAATGGTTTCGTGCCATTCAGGCTACAGCGCCGTCTTTTGTAATGGACCAAATGATGGAATTAGCTGCAGCTGCATTGGATTGTGCCGATTTTAATGAAGTTCAAAAATCTTTGGCACTGGAAATGGCTTAATGATTTTCTTATTGCAAACAGAAAACCCCGCAATGCGGGGTTTTTCTTTAGGCGTATATGGTTGGGTTAGTAAGCGCTTTATTATTGTGGTTTTGTCTCCAATAATTTGAAGAACTGATCCAACATCGGCTGAATAACAATACGTGTTCTACGATTAGCTGCACGTCCTTCAGATGTACTATTATCTTTCAAAGGAATATACTGACTTCTTCCGGCTGCTGTCATACGCTTGGGATCAATTCCATAGGTTTCTTGTAGGATACGCACCACTGTTGTTGCTCTCCGTACACTCAAATCCCAGTTATCTTGAATTGCCGCCGTCTTAATAGGAAGCGAATCTGTATGTCCTTCTACAATAAACTCTATTTCAGGTTGGGCATTCAACACTTTGGCAACCTTACCAAGTACTTCTTTTGCTCTGTCTGTTACTTCATAACTCGCGCTTTTGAATAAAAGCTTATCAGAAATATCAACATATACCACTCCCTTATCTACTTTGATATTGATGTCTTCGTCATTCAAGTTACCAATGGCACCTTTCAGGTTCATCACCAATGCCATATTCAAAGAATCTTTGCGAGCAATAGACCCTTGCAGATCGCGGATATAAAGATCTTTCGCACCAATATTTTCAAGCGACTTCTTAATACTTTCAGCCTGTGCGCCCGTTACAACAGAAAGATCTTTTAGCTGATTCAATACTGTTGTATTATTCTGCTTCAGAAAATCGATCTGCTTGTTCAGGTCTGCAATTTGATCTTCCAATGCCTGCTTACGGGCATTCAGTTCATTGTTTTGTCCTTTTGATTTGGCCAGTTGATTTTCCAGGTCTTTAATCTGGTCTTGTAATTCCCGATATTTTCCCTGCATTTCCAGATAAGCCCCGCTCAGTTGTACATACTTGGCTTCTGATTCTTTGAATTTTTTACTACTCACACAGGAAAACAGCAGTACAGAAGAAGCTACTGCAACTATAAAACGATTGGTTCTCATGCATTTATGATTTGAAATGTGATCATTCGATAACTATAACGAAAGAACCATTACAATATTGTGCCAAAAATGAGAGAAAGAGCGGACCAACCCTATTCAAAAACAATCAATTGTTCCGAACGCAGCCAATCTGTATATGCATGACCGTATTGTTGATCAATATTTTTTCTTTTGATCTTAAGTGTCGGGGTTAATAAACCATTTTGAATACTCCATTCTTCTTTACAAACCACGAGTCTTGCCAATTGCTCATGGTGTTCTAGTTGTGCATTCAGGTTTCGCAATAAAATCTCTAGCTCTTGTTGTATATCATTTGCCGGAACCGTTTTTGCCTGTTCCGATAAAGTACACAAGACCAGTGCCGAAGGCATACCCGAGCCTACCACACAGACCTGTCCAACATAAGCATGGGCCCCTAATGTATTTTCCATCGGAGCCGGTGTAATGTATTTCCCCTTTCCTGTCTTGAACTGGTCTTTGATTCTTCCTGTGATGGTCAGATACCCTTGTTCATCAATGGATCCTTCATCTCCTGTTTTCAAAAATCCATCTTCGAAACATTGGGCCGACAATTCCGGTTCTTTATAATAGCCTAACATAGAGGCCGGACTCTTTACCTGCACTTCATTGTCTTTACCTAATCTCACTTCAACAGTTGCATAAGGTTGACCCACTGTTCCAAATTTGGCAGCATGTTTTTTATTCACGTGAGACAGTGCTACGTTCTCTGTCATACCATATGCTTCTTGGATAATGATTCCCAGTTTTGCATACCAATGTAATAATGCCGGATTGATCGGCGATGCTCCTGTGAAAATATGCTGTGCTCTTGCCAACCCTAATTTTTTGCGGATCATTTTTTTAATCAAGGTACTGATCAAAGGAATTTTTAATAAACGATCGAGTTTTGCTTGTGGCATTTTTTTCAGAACACCTTCCTGCATCTTTTCCCAGATACGGGGCACTGCCAGAAAAACAGTAGGCTGTGTATGTGCAAGATTAGCAGCAAAAGTATCCAGGGATTCTACAAAGTATACCGTACTGCCTGTGAAAACGGTTCCACATTCTACCAGCATTCTTTCTGCTACATGACAAAGCGGTAAATAAGAAAAGAAGATTTCTTTTTTGATCTCAGGAAAATTATCGAGGAAGGACTGTACTGCAAATGACATGGCATGATAAGTATGCATCACACCTTTTGATTGTCCGGTAGTTCCTGATGTATATACAATACAAGCCAAAGCATAAGGATCTATTTCAGGTACTCCTTGCAATGGTTCATGGCTTTTTACCAAATCATTCCAATTGATACAATCTGCATTCGGATAAAAAGGAAATGTGATCTGTAATAATGAATCAGGTACTCCCTGGCGAATGGCTTCCGGATTGTCCAGCTTTCCAATAAAGATGGCCTTGCTTTCGCTATGAATAATGATATCGCGCAAAGCATCTGCAGTAATATTGGGATACAAGGGCACAGATACACATCCTGCCATAGCAATGGCCAGATCGGCCATGATCCAGTGAGCGCAATTTTTACTAAGTATCGCTATTTTATCATCTTTGCCATATCCGAAAGAACGCAAAGCCGCAGCCATACTTCTGATTTGTACGCCTGCTTCTGCCCAAGTAAAATTTTGATATACACCCTTCACCGGTTCCGCTAAAAACAGCTTTGAGGGTGTTGCTTTTTCATACTCGCAAAATTTGTCAACAATATTGGGTTGGTTCATGTTTTGGGGGTTATCATGAATTAAGCAAATGATGATTCTTTCAGATGTGAAAGTCCTTGTTCCGGAATTTTTCCTTGAACAGGTGCATAGAAATCTATGATCTTTTTGAAGTCTGCTTCCTCGTTGTCTGTAGTAAGAAAAGGTTCTGAAAACCAGGTTTCTTTTTTCGTGAAATCCATGGCAGCCATCACAATGGGTACTTTCGCTTTTTTGGCAATATGATAAAAACCGGTTCTTAACCGATCTACTTTTTTTCTGGTTCCTTCTGGTGAAAGTGCCAATACAAATTCATCATGTTGTTCAAACAGCTCAGCCACTTGATCTACCATATGCTTATTATTGAATCGATCTACCGGATAGCCACCCATTCTGCGAAAGAAAAAACCAAATCTTCCCTGAAACAGTTCTGCTTTGCCTAAATATTTTACATGTGTGAGTCGGAGTACACTTCGAATGGCAAGACCCATTACAAAATCCCATGCACTGGTATGTGGCGCAACTATGACGATGCATTTTTTCAGATGGTAAGGGAAATTATCCCGCACTTTCCATCCCGTAATCCACAGGTAGATTTTCCAGAGTATTCTCATGGCAAGCAATTAATACAAGATAAGAGATAATTTGAAAGTGCAATAATTTGATCTGCCTTAGGCAGACAAATTTTCTAGTTTTTTCTTCAACGCAAACATTTCATCTCTCAATCTTGCAGCTTCAATAAAATCAAGATCGCGGGCAGCTTTTTCCATTTGCTTTTTGATGGCGTTGATGGCTTTCTCCAATTGCGGAATCGTTTTATATTCTACTTGTTCTTCTGCTGCTGTTTGTATGAGTGGTTCATCTTTTTGTAGTGCATATGGATTGGACGGATCATATCCTTTAATATCCAACACTGAAGTTTGTGCAAATACTTGTTCCTTACTTTTTGAAACCGTTTTAGGTGTAATACCGTGTTCAATATTATAAGCAATCTGCTTTTCTCTTCGTCTGCTGGTTTCGTCAATGGTTCTTTGCATGCTTTCTGTGATCCTATCCGCATAAAAAATCACCAATCCATCCACGTTTCTGGCTGCACGTCCTGCTGTTTGCGTCAATGATCTTTCATTACGCAAGAACCCTTCTTTATCGGCATCTAAAATGGCAACTAAAGAAACTTCCGGAAGATCCAACCCTTCTCTTAAAAGATTAACACCCACCAATACATCAATCACTCCTAATCGCAGATCACGCAAAATTTCAACACGCTCTAAGGTATCTACATCACTATGTATGTATTTGGATTTGATATTGATACGTCCCAGGTATTTATCCATCTCCTCAGCCATTCGCTTCGTAAGTGTGGTTACTAAAACCCGATCTCCTTTTTTTACTCGTTTATCAATTTCATCCAAGAGATCATCAATCTGATTCACACTGGGTCTGATCTCAATCGGTGGATCTAATAAACCTGTTGGTCTTACCACTTGCTCTACCACCACACCTCCTGTTTTTTCCAGTTCATAATCACCCGGTGTGGCACTTACAAAAACAGTTTGTCCGATCAGTGATTCAAATTCATGAAAGTTCAGCGGACGATTATCCATAGCGCTGGGTAAACGGAATCCATAATCTACCAGTACAAGTTTTCTGCTTCTGTCGCCACCGTACATACCTGCGACTTGAGGAATGGTTTGATGACTTTCATCAATCACACATAGAAAGTCTTTGGGGAAATAATCCAACAAACAGAAGGGACGGGTACCGGGTTTTCTTCGATCAAAAAAGCGGGAATAGTTTTCAATACCATTACAATATCCCAATTCGCGAATCATTTCCAGATCGAACTCTACTCTTTCCTTGATACGTTGTGCTTCAATAAATTTTCCGGTATTCTTAAAATATTCAACCTGTGCCATCATTTCATCCTGTATCTCATTCATCACCTGTTGTATCATGTCTTTAGGTGCGAGGTAAAGATTGGCCGGAAAGATGGCCGCATTTTCCATCAACCCAATTCTTTTGCTCGTAGCTGTTTCAATGCTTTCTATTTCTTCAATTTCATCGCCAAAAAAAGTAATCCGGTATCCAAAATCTACATAGGGTAGATTAATATCCACCGTATCTCCTTTCACACGAAACGTACCGCGCTTGAATTCTTCCTGACTTCTATTGTACAAGGCATTCACCAGTTGATGTAAAAAACCTTGTCGTGAAATGACCTGACCTTTATGAATTCGAATGATCCCGTTTTCATACTCGGTCGGGTTTCCCATACCGTAGATACAACTTACGCTGGCAACAACAATGATATCTCTTCTTCCGCTCAGCAATTGTGAAGTGGCCTGTAGGCGCAGCTTATCCAGTTCTTCATTGATGCTCAGGTCTTTTTCAATATAGGTATCGCTCACCGGCATATACGCTTCCGGCTGATAGTAATCATAGTAACTAACAAAATAGCCTACCGCATTTTCCGGAAAGAATTGTTTGAATTCACCATACAATTGTGCTACCAGTGTTTTATTATGTGTCAATACCAACGTGGGTCTTTGTACATGTTGAATCACGTTGGCCATGGTAAAGGTTTTACCACTACCTGTTACGCCTAATAAAGTCTGGTACTGTTCGCCATTCAGAATACCCTCTGTTAATTGTGCAATGGCAGAGGGCTGATCGCCTGCGGGGGAATAAGGTGAATTGAGATTGAATGGCATTTGATAACACTTAAGAAAAGAGGTTAAAGTTACAGGAGATAATATTTAAACAACAGAGAATTTTGTTGGGCTGTATCTCTATTTTATAAGTATTTGATACAGTATATTTACAAGAGAAGCGTTGCATCAATTGATTATTCCATGGAATTGAGTTCAAGACCTGATATCGATATCTCAGCTTACCATCTTGAAAATTTTTTCGAGCTCTCTGCAGATTTATTTTGCATTGCGAGCTATGATGGTTATTTCAAAAAAATAAACAGTTCTGTTATTAAAGTGTTGGGTTTTTCAGAAGAAGAATTAATGTCTCGGAAAATATCCACCTTTATTCATCCGGATGATCAGGATAAGACAGCGCAACACCGAAAAGAGTTACTCAACGGCTCCCCTCTGTATCATTTTGAAAACCGCTACATCACCAAAAGCGGTGATATTGTTTGGTTATACTGGACCTCCATGCCGGTTGCGGAAGAAGAGCTGGTTTATGCAATTGCAAAAAATATTACTCATAAAAAGAAAGAAGAAGAAGACAGAAATAAACTGATTTCTGAATTGTCTGCATTGAATGCAGATCTAAAGCGACTGTCTTATACAACATCCCACGACCTTCGTTCACCGGTCAATAATTTGTTGAATGTTTTTAACCTACTCAATAAAAGAAAAATTGAGGATGAACAGGTACAACAGTTTTTATCAATCCTTAAATCAGGCACAGAACAACTGAAAGCAACTTTGAATGATTATGTAGACGTGCTCACAGAAAATGACCGTTTAAATGCTGAAAAAGAATCTGTACTCTTTGAGGAAGTGTTGAAAAAAGTAACACATTCTATCAGTAGCCTGATTATTGATTCTCGTACCATTATTCAAACAGATTTTGAATCGCTTCCATCTGTTCTTTTCAAAAAAAGTTATTTGGAAAGTATTTTTCTTAACCTGATCACCAATTCCATCAAATATGCCATGCCCGGCAGAAACCCCCTCATTGATATACATAGCTGGGCAGAAGATGAAAAACAATACCTAAGTATTACCGATAATGGAAGTGGATTTGATATGGAGCTGGTAAAGGATAAAATATTTGGAAAACACCAGCGTTTTCACGACCATGCAGATAGCAAGGGAATTGGTCTGTACCTCGTTCACAATCACATTACCAGTATGGGCGGAACCATTCAGGTGAATAGTGAGATCGGAAAAGGTACCAGTTTTGTGATTTGTTTTTAAATCCATTTATTTTATTGATTGATATGTCAACTCGAAAACATTTTTTTCTTTTGTCCGGTCTCATTTGTTTGTTCCTGACAACAAGCGCTCAAAAATCAAATGAAGAATTCTTTGCTTTTAAAGAAGATTGGTCGCCCGCAAACAGTATCGATAGGGCTACCTATTTTATGTACAAGCTAAAAGAAAATGATACCACTTTTTCTTGCCGCTTCTACCATAAAAACGGCCCCATGATACGATGTGAAACTTATCGTGATAACGAACTGCAAATACCACATGGCCGTTTTGCATGGTATAATAACAGTGGTCATATAGACAGTACCGGACTGGTAAGTTTCGGTAAAAAAGATGGTTACTGGGAATACAAAAGACCGGATGGAACCACAATAAGCGTAGTGCATTTTAATAGTGGCAAAAGAATCTGGACAAGAAACTATGATACCAGAACCGTTTATTATACTGACGGAAGACCCGACGAGCCGATGGATGCATTGTTTTTCATGAAAAATAATTTTACCAGCGATAATAAACCTCCTGAATTCAAAGGTGGGGTACGAGGCTGGATCAACTACCTCGAAAAAAATCTGGAGACGCCGGGAAGATTCAGACAAATATTCGGCCCTGGTACAAAAGGAACCGTTGTAGTAAGTTTTAAGGTTGACACAATAGGAGCCGTTTCAGAGCTGAATATTGATAAATCGGTAGAGTGGTCGGTAGACATGGAAACACTTCGTGTTTTTAAAAGAAGCCCAAAATGGGAGCCCGCCATTCAAAATGGAAAAATTGTCAGCTATTATCATCGACAATCTATTACCCATGTAATTAATTAACTAAAAATCAAGGGGTTAGTAGATAGGTCAAAGATTTAATATTAAATAATTGTTACCATTTCGTAAATTCATTAAGCATAAATGCAGTGAATTTGACGAAAAAGGGGTACATATTATTCATAATCACAGTTTTATACATATCCACGGCCTTTTCACAGACCCGCGTGGAAGGCTCTTTGGTAGTCGTTGATTTTTACGGGGACAGCTTATCCTTTCCTGTTGACGCTTCCGTTCATGTCCCTTTTGAAGAACAACTTTCTAAAAAAAGCATCAGCAGTTTTTATGAGAACATGCTCAAAGGGCCTTATCAACCCATGATACAAACCTTGGTTCAGTACCGAGATGAGAAGAAGTTGGACGACTGGTTCTATTATCAACTCATCAGAACCACCGCCGAAAAGCTGAGTCCGAAAGCAGATAATTACCATCGTTATACTTTGTACAAATGGTTTTTATTGAATGAATCCGGCTATTCCTCCACTACACGTTTTAGAAATGATACTTTGTTATTGTATGTAAGAAGCGAAGAAGTGATTTATGATGTGCCATATTATATGGCAGGTGATCAACAATATGTTTGTTTAAATTATCACGACTACAACAGCAATGTAAATTTTGATGCCATCACTTTTACTACGCTTTCTTTGTCGGTGGGAGGCAACAATCGATTCTCTTATAAAGTAACCAGCTTGCCTGTCATTAAAAAGAACAATTACACGGTTAAGCAAATACAGTTCGACTATAAAAACAAAGACTATCGGTTTAATGTGGTATTGGATCAGCAGATGCAAAAAATATTTACCAATTATCCGGTAGTAGAATATGCTTCACAATTCGGTATTCCGTTAAGTCAGACCACCTATAATTCTTTGATTCCCGTACTGCGTGAAGCCGTGAAAGGAATGACACAACAACAGGGAGTAGACTATTTGATGCAATTCACACGCTCGGCTTTTTTGTTCCAAACAGATACAAAAGCATACGGTAAAGAAAAGAGGTTGTCTGCAGAACAAACCCTGTTTTACGATTACAGCGATTGTGAGGATCGCTCGGCATTCTTCTTTAATATTATTAAGGAGATCTACAACCTACCCATGATTGTCTTGTCGTATCCAACACATATTACTGTTGCTGTTCACTTTGATTTTGCCAATGGCACCCCCATTGTTTACAATGGAGAACAGTATTGGGTTTGCGAACCCACTCCACAAAAAAAGAACCTCAAGATCGGAGAGATTCTTCCTTCCTTGAAAAAGCAACCCTATGAAATAGTGTATGCTTATAAACCTTTTTGATTCCGCTTATCCTTCTTTCCAATAGCTTAACCCTTCTTTTTCTTTTAAGGCTGAAAAAAAATTTATCTTTTTTGTCTGATCGGGTCTACGCTGATCGTCTCTTAGTAGTAAACCGTTCATTTAATCTTTAAAACAATTTGTATGAGCAATTTTATGTTTCTATTTCGCGGTGGTTTAGACCCTTTTACTTCTTCTCCGGAAGAATTGCAGCAAAACATGGAAAAATGGATGGCTTGGGTTGGACAGCTCCAGGCCAATGGCATTTATGTTGCCGGTGAAGCGTTGATGCCCACGGGTAAAACCTTACACAAAGCCAATGTAGTAACAGATGGGCCGTTTATTGAAAGCAAAGAAATGGTTGGCGGCTTCTTCATTGTGAAAGCCGAATCCATCGATGCCGCCATTGAGATCGCAAAAGATTGTCCGGATCTTGCTATCGGTGGCTCTGTTGAAGTTCGTGACGTTGTTGTATTTGAGTAATGAAGCAGCTGGAACCAACAGAAGAATTCATCGACCATCTTTTCCGCCAGCAAGCGGGAAAGATGGTTGCTGTATTATCACATCTAGCCGGATTCAAACACTTACATCTGATTGAAGATGTTGTGCAGGAGTCTTTTATTAGTGCTTTTCAACAATGGAAACTCAAGGGAGTTCCTGAACAGCCGGAAGCATGGTTGATGAAAACAGCCAAAAACAAAGCCATTGATCTGCTCCGAAGAATCAACTACCATACCCGTTATGTACAGTCGCAACAGTCAAGGGATTATACAGAACAAGTAACGCAATTCTTTCACGAATATGAGATCAGCGACAGTGAGCTGCGAATGATCTTTGCCTGTTGTCATCCTTCATTGAAAACAGAAGATCAAATTGCGCTTACCTTAAAATTGGTTTTCTCTTTTTCCATCAATGAAATAGCCCGTGCACTGGTATTGACAGAAACGGTAGTACAAAAAAGAATGAATCGCGCGAAGTCTCTCTTGGCCAATCAATCTATTCCTTTGGAAATACCTGCGGGACAAGCATTACAAGACAGAATGGAATCTGTTCGTACGGTTCTATACCTATTATTTAATGAAGGTTATTGTTCCGGAAAAGCGGATGAAATGATTCGAAAAGATCTTTGTGTAGAAGCCATGCGCTGTGCTAAGATTATTGCAGAACATAAATCGGTTGCAGATCCCGCCAATCAAGCTCTACTAGCTTTGATGTGTTTACATGCTTCCCGTTTCGATAGCAGGTCTTCTAATGAACATGGAATCATTTTATTAGAAGAACAAAACAGAGATTTATGGGACCGAGAGTTGATGGGTATGGGTTTCTACTATCTCAATATGGCATCATCCGGTGAAATACTCACACGGTATCATTTAGAAGCGGCCATTGCTGCCGAACATTGCAAAGCTTCTAAATATGGTGATACCAACTGGCAACAATTGTTACAATGGTATGAACTACTGCTTCGTATCGATACATCTCCTGTTATCTTATTGAATCGTTCGCTGGTAATTCACGCAATGGGTGAAACCGAAAAAGCCATTCAAGCTATTTTAGCAATACCGGGAATAGACATGCTCATTCATCATGATCCACAATACAGCGCTGTGTTGGGTTATTTGTATATGAAGCACAGTGATACAATGAAAGCCAAAGATTATTTACAAAAAGCACTGGCTATAACAGATTCTAGGGCAGAGAAAGAACTGCTGCAAACGCGTATTGATCAATTATCTACCAAAAATTAAAGCCGCCTCTTTTCAGAAACGGCTTTGTTCTCATTCATCAATACTTATTCTTCCAGTTTTCTTACAATAGCCTTTACTTTACTATCGATCTGTTTATCACTTAACTTTCTTCCGTTTATTTCAGAACTTGTCCATCCTTGCCAGATGGTTTTATCCGTATCCGCATCCATCATGGTTAAAGTTAGTGTTCCTTCTTTTACAGTTCGCGCATTCTCATCAAACCCAAGAAAATGTGATGGATAAAATACCGCCACCCATCTTCTGCTACCCGGATTAAAAAACCAGCGGGTGAAGGGTTGTGTATATACCGCATTGCGATCGATTTTCTCTTCTTGCTCAATCATCACATCATACACCAGGTATACATCAGGATTGCTCTTTACTTCTTTCCATCCTTTTTCGGCAAGATTTCGGTCAATGGATTGCCTGATCTTTCGATTGGTAAGGTCATCGTTTTTCGTTGATGCGTTGGCCTTTTCTTTTTCAGCCTGTGTTCTTACCCAACTATATGTTTTTATCTTACTGAAATCAACATTGCTGTCTTTTTGAACATAGGCCGTACGACTACAAGATACCAGCAAAAACATAGCTGATACAATTGTTGCTGTCCATTTCATTGTTTTCATAATAGTATGTTTTATGTTCAGGATTCTTTACACTATTATAGATTCAAGCATCGTGCCTATGATTGCGAAAAAGAAGATAAAATTTTGTCAATCTGTTGTTAAAAACAATGGGTTATTTGGTGGATGTAAGGTTTAATATGTGCATAAAAAAAGCCGCAATGATTGCGGCTTTCATACACATGAGAATTGGTGAACGAACTGTTGAAACAGTTTGCGTGGTTATTTAACAGATTTACGCAGGTAAAGATTACCATAAGTTGATTTCAACGAATAGGCGGGTCCTTTACCGGTCGCCAAAGTAATAGAAGTATAAAAATCTTTTTCTTCTTTTTCGGTGATATTCAATTTTAGGTTACTGTAGATCTGTCCATAATGAGTGGTAACAGATAACTTACCGGTTGTTGCTTCGTTGATTGAGGCATCAATTCCTCCGTAAGTGGCATCTACTTTTAGTTGTCCATTGAAATTGGCAAGTTCTACAATACCATAAGTAGATTTTACAAATGTATTTACGAGGTTTTCAGGAACTTTGATATCTAGGGTAATCTCTATTTCCACACCTTCAGAATAATATTTAGCACCTTTTAAATCGGCCGTAAATTCTTTATACGCTTCTTTGGAAGTAAATACAGTTTTCTTTCCATCTTTCATCACCGTGTATCGCTTGGGTAGCTTGTCCATGTCTTTGATGATGTTCTTAATTGTTAGTGTATTACCCTCAGAACTTTCGATCAATTGAAAAGCATCATTGTTTTCGCCATTGTTGATGCTGACAGAAGCGGTGATAGAAACTTCATTTTTATCCCAGGTGCTTACTTTCACCACTTTCGGATAATCAAAAGACAATTTTAATTCCTGTCCCGATTTTACCGGATAATTTTTTGTGATGGTCTGTTGTCCTTGGGCAAGACACAGCAGGGTGCAACACAATACAGTGAGTATCGTTTTCATACAGGTATATTTAATAAGATGAAAGTATTAGTTAGCCTTACGGAGGTATACTTTTCCGTAGTTAGAAGTAAGCGTCATATCAATACCGCCGCCATTTAATTTTCCTTTGATATTGTTATCGCTATACTTGACCATATCACCGGATTTTTCGATCTCGATTTTAAAGTCAGCAGAAGCCAATATCTCACCCCATGAAGTATTCATTTTTAAATTGGCTTTCGTGGTTACAGGCATCTCTACATCCACATGTTTGTAAACCGATATCAGCGATATGGGTCCTTTAACATTCTGACCCAGTTTTACATCTACACTTCCGTAAACTGATTTCACAGTAAGTGGGCCGGTGGTATTTTCAAGTTCTATATCGTTGTATAATGCAGATACTTCAATTTCACTTTCCACATTTTTGAAAGACGCTTTGGAATTGTTCATTACCTTGTTGAAAGAGTATGAGATAGAAACACCTTTGGGTACTTTGATCCTGATCTTGTGATCTCCTTTACCAACCGGATTTACTTCGATGTTTCCGCCTTTATCTGTTACATTGATTCCGATTCCGGTATTATCTTCCAAACCAGAGCCGCTGATCGGACGCAAGCCTTTTGCTCTTTCGTCATCTTCTGATTTCATTTTACTGGATGAAAAAAGGATTTCATTTCCATCATATCCTTCAACAGATACGCCCGGCAAATTGATGATGAGCTTTCCTGAACTTTTTGCAATCTTATAATCCTGTGCAAACGCTGCTGTTGTTGCAATAAGTGCTACAATAGTGGTGAATATGAACTTTTTCATTTTTTGTTTTCGTTTTTATGGTTTTATGATAATGATTCAGACTTAACCGTCATGCATGAACCGGTAACTGTCTGTTTGTATTATGAGCCAAGTGTTAAAATGCTTGAATAGGCGCGTTCCTTTACTGCATCATTCGTATTTACATCCTGCACCATTTTTTGTAGATCGTCAAGAATTGATTTTTGTTTCATTTCTGTCAACACGTGTATCAATTCTATCTGTACCATCGGATCTTTTTGTTTTTTCAGCGATGCGATCAGCTTTTTCTTCACATAATTTTCTCTGTGAAAACGTGACAGCGCTTCCAATGCCGCCAGTCTTACATTGGTGCTGGGGTCTTCGTTCATGGTTGAAACCAGCGCATCAACGATATCCTTGTCTGCCGATTGCATGCGATATGCTTTCATGGCTGCAGCAATTCGCGTGCTGGGCGATTCCATATTTCCCAAACTGGCAAACAACATCTGTTTTTGTTGATCATTTTCTTTGATCAATTGTTGAGATGCTTCGTTCATTGTTTTTTCAGGTGCTGTTGTAGCTGCCATTGTATTTGGCCGAATCGTCTCCTCTTTGGGTACTATTGACTTGTTGTTTTGCTGTTGATCTTGTTTAGACGCAACCAACCCTTCCGCAGTTGATACATCTTGATTTACCCACCAAATAGCAAAGCCCGCCAATACGATTACACAAGCTGCCGCTACCATTCGCAAGGTTCTAAAAGAAATCACCAATGCTTTGGGACGCTCTTCTTTCACCGGCACTTGTGCCATTCTTTCCTGAATTCGAGATAACACATCTGCGCCCGGAGTACGATCATCAAATGCTTCTCTGTTTTGTTGTATAAATTTTTCCAGTTCACTGCTCATGCAACACCTCCTTCTTTAAGGCTTTTTAATATTTTTTGTTTTGACCGATGATATTGGATCCTCACGTTGTTATAGGAGATCCCCAATATTTGTGCAATTTCTTCCTGTGGAATATTTTCGAACAGGTATAGTTGTACAATGGCTCTATTTGATTCCGGTAATTGTTGGATCGCTTTTTTAACCTCGTCAACTTTAAACACAAATTCAGACTCATCAATACTCTCTTCTTGTTTTAAGTAGCTGTCTTTTTCTTCCAACTCCACCCATCTCACTTTCTGCTTCCTGATCCAGGAAATGGATTGATTGATGGCAATTCTTTTGATCCAAGCCCTGAATCCCCCCGTATTTTCAAACCGGTGAATGGCTTGAAAAGCTGCTACAAATACTTCCTGTAAAAGATCTTCTGCCTCGCCCGTATGGGGTACGAGACGGTAAATGGTGTTGTACACTTCTTTGGAATGCATGTGGTAGAGTGCGGAAAAGGCCGAGGTATCGCCCCTTTTACACTGTTCCACTATTTCCTCGCTCGTTATTGTTTTTACCAGTTCCAAAGATGTTTGCCTGTAGTCTTGTTATCTAATCGCAGTTTCTGCATTTACGTTACAAGATATTCTCAATTTTTTCTTTTAGGGCATAAAAAAAGCCATCCGCCTAAGGCGGATGGCTGAGATTTGGATGGGTGTATTGATTTAGTATTTCTTCTTCTCTCTGATCTCCAACACTTCTTTTTTCAGTGGAGCCAGTTCATTAGGATCCAGGTGATTCCAAGAAGTATTGAATACCTGCTTATAATAATCTTCCAGGGCTTCAATCATGGGGTTGATAACACCCGGATCGCGACTGAAACCAATATTAAAGCTTCTCTCAAGCGTATTGTACACGGGTGCGATATATACTTGTTTCTGCTTCAGCGGAATACTCTTCGCCCATAATTTTTCTTTGGTAAGTGGTTCAGCAGCAACCAGGTTTACTTTACCGGATAAGATAAAGAAGCCGGCATACTTATATGCTGTTCTGTAAGTGGCATAACGGCCTTTACCAGATACGTACTCAGAATAGGAGTTCCAGTTGACGTTGGAGCTATTGATATCAAAATCAATTTCTACCTGCAATAACAAGTCGCTTTCTTTTTTATCATTGTATACCACCTGATCATAATACTCGAATGGTCCACGTACCGAATATCCTTTAGCGGTTAATGATTCGTTGTAGTCGGCAGCCATTGCTTTAGAAAAATCACTGAATATTTTATAATTCGAGTAAGCAAATTTTTCTTGATAAGCCGGATCTACAAGCAGAAATACTACCTGAGCAGATTTAGCAGGTGCTTTTTGTGGTGGTTCAAAGTCATAACTAGGTGCTTTGATGGTAGGTGCCGGTGGTGGTGCCGTTACTTTTGGTCCGGAGCTTGCCACATACAATACTGCATAAGACAATACGACCAATATTGCCATTAGATTTTTTTTGTTTCTCATATTCGTTTTGTTTTGTGTAGGATATATACGGTTAAAATCGCCATTTGGTACATCAATACATCTATCCAGTCTCCGGTTCCATGCATCCAACCCAACCATTGAAATAATTCAGTTGCCGAAACCATCAATGCTATTCCAATTTTCCAGCCTTTGGGTATTTTCTCCCAACCATCCCAAACCATTACCATCGCCATCCACAGGGAAACACCCCACAAATAATCAGGTATCCATATGGAGCCGGGAAAAGAACTTGTTTCTTTTGAATTGTATAGCAACCATCTTTCAAAAAAAACCGGAACTTTTCTTCCTTTCAGGTAAATCAAAACTCCAGCGATCAGGGGAATCACAACCCAGGCCCATCTCACCATCAAAACCCTTCTATTCGCGCTCAAGCTCTTCTGTATTAATGCGGTCATCAAAAAAGACGACTACATAGTTTTCCGATTTCAGTTTTGCAATCAGATCATCACGGTATTCTATAATTTCCTGCAGTGTTGCAAACAGCTTCGGTGATTTCCATGTCTGTGTTACTTTATCTTTAAAATAGCCTAGCTTTTCAAACTTATTTTTAAAATGTCCAACTGATCTTGTTGCTACAGAACTATAAAAATCCCTGGCTTTATAAAAACCACTGATGATCGCAAATTTTTTATAGTGCGCTGAGCCTTTCGGGTTACACTCTATACAGGTGGTGGAAAGATACATGAATCCATACCCCCCCGTTGTGTCGGCAAATTTGTCGACTTGTTGGGTTGAATCAGGTTCTTGGGCCTTCAATACCGTAGTTCCGAAGATGAATAAGAGGCATACCAATAACTGGCGATAACTGAAAACTCGTTCACGCATTATATAGTAAAATTAGGCTTGTTTAAATCTATAAAAAATACCTGAAAATGAGTAGTTTATCTCTATTTTTCTATGATTCTTATTTTCTTTTGACATTATAAATAGCTACCGGTGGATCAAGGTACTGGTTTCTGTCATTCTGCATATAAATCTTTCGCACGATATTCATTCCTTTGATCACTTTTCCAAAAGCTGCATAACCCAATTTGTCTTCTACATTTTCTCCTCCTTCATCAAGTCCGGGTTGGTCATCAATGCAAATAAAAAATTCACTGCCTGCCGTTCCCGGTGCCAGTCGGGCAACCGATATCACACCGTCTTTATGTTTTACACCGGTTTTACCGGTGCTTTCATGTGGTATGCCTGTAATGCTTCTTGCTTTTTCATTTTTGGTTCGCCATAAACCGCCTTGCAAAATTTCTGTCTTAGGTGCATTTGATGGCTGATTGTTTACATTTAATACACGATAAAAAGAAGTGTTCTCATAAAATCCTGAGTCTACATAACTTAAAAACGCAGCGGTGGTAGCGGGTGCTTTATCTGCATACAGCTCTACTTCTATTTCTCCATATTTTGTTTCAATCACCACACGTGGATTTCCGGAATTGGTGGGCTCTTTACAGGTAATGAGGGCTGATAAAAGAAAAAGATAAATCAGTTGCTTCATAACGATTCATTCACTTCAAACAAAAATAACTGCGTCTTTTCCAAAGCTGAGAAATTATTATCAGCAATCATCCATAAAGATCGTTTTCCATTTTTTAATCTTGGGCCCAAACACATGCCTTCTACATTATCAGTATACATACCCAGCTCATCCAGATTCAATAATAATTTTTTTCGAAGTGGTTTTTGGGGTGGATTATTTTTTAAGTTGTTGATCGAGCTAATATCTTCCGCATCATTCAAATCAACCATAAAAATTTTAATCGTACATGCTAATCTACCCGTGGAGAAAGATCTTTCCATTACGAGTAATTTATTATTTCCGATATCCATGATATCGGGAATACCATTCACCATAAAACTCCCCGGCGGATTGGGTGCATACGCTACAGGATCGAGTTTATATGCATACTGCGCAACCGCTTTCCCATTGGATACATTGAATTTGTATAGGCGAACCCAAGCATCATTCGGTTCCAGGATTGCTTGCGGACCATCTTCATACCTGGGTTCTTCTAAGCTCACGAACAAGTTTTGATAGTTATTGGTGAATGTGGCTCCTTCTAAAACACCATTGCGTCTTGGCCCTTTTTCCAGAGCAGACATCCGCAAATTATCCGGCAATGAAAAGCTGCGAATATATTTTCCCGATCTATCCACTACTTGAATAGAGGGGTCTGCGATCACGGTATCTTTTGCTGTTACGATTCTTTCTCCTTCGCTGGTCCATACAATTTGTCTTGTGATGGGATGGTAACGAATGGATTCAGGATCAGGTGTCAGTTGTGGGTTTTCTTTAGAGGAAGGATAGGATTGTCCGTTCGGTTGTTGCAATGTAACGGCTTGTTGGAATAAAACCGTATCGATCTTCTCATCCTTCAATATAACCTTCATCGTGTAAAACCGCGCCGGTTGTAATGCAGATCGGTCATCACTAATAGTATAGAAAACTTGTTCTGTTTTATCAAAATCTATTCCCGATAAACCACCCACAGTTGTTTGCTGAAATGAAAACTGATACGGGATGTCATACACATCAATCAACCGAAGTGAGGTTGGCGTTACTTGCAGTGTTCCCTTTTTTGCTGGAGAACAGGCGTATATAACAAGTAGACAACAAGCAACTATAAATGATTTCAAAACCTAAGTAATTTTTCTGTGTCCTTCTGTGCCCTCTGTGGCAATCAATAAAAACAAACCCTCCTAATTTTTCTTCACCCTCTTCTTATGCGAAAACAACCAAGGCAATAATTTAGGCTCTGCAAAAGCATTGGTCCAACTATCATGTGCCACACCCGGATACTCTGAATAAGTAACATCTTTGGCGCCGGCAGTCATCAACGCTTTGTATAATTCGCGGTTGGGCTCCGGCGATACCACCGGATCTTTTTCTCCATGAAAAATCCACATCGGAACTTCTTTAGCATTTTGTACCAACAATGGAATATCAGCAATACCACAAATCGGAAATGCCGCAGCAAAAAAATCAGGATAACGACGTAAGAGGTCATAGGCACCAAATGCACCCATCGACAACCCTCCGAGATAAACCCTTCTTGGATTGACATGTCGATTGTCTACCAAACTATCCATCAACTGTTTTACCAGTTGTTGTGAAATGGGCGCTTCTCCTTCAGAGTCTACCGCAGCCCATTGTTTTTCTGCTGATCGTTTGTATTTAGACCAGGTCATGTTTTTGGGGCATTGCGGAAAAATAACAATGCCTTCAAAGTATTTACGATTGGTGGGTTCGAGGAAGAGTTTAGCACCATGGGTTAGCTGCGCTTCATTATCATTCCCTCTTTCTCCTGATCCATGGAGAAACATGACCAATGGATAGGCTTTGTTCTTTTTATACTTGGCAGGATACAGTATACGATAGTGTAGGGTATCGTTTCCTTTGATGAATTGTTTCTTTTCATAGGCAGAAAAGTCCTGTGCACTCAGTGTAGTAGAAAAGGAGAAAAGAAACAGCAATGACAGGATGTTTTTCATATGGGATTGTTTGGATAAATCTACTGCAATTTTTATAACTGGCAGTTTTCACTAGAAAAATTAATTGACCGAGTTTAAGCTTACAATCCATTAAAAATTGCGGTAAATACGGTAAGCCTATTTAAGAAACAGGTCTACATTTATTATTAAGCTAAAAACTATGAACCGAATACATTTATCGCCATTTTTATTGTTAGGAGAAGAGAGAATTGGATTAAACTATCCCCCTGATGCCATAATAACCGGATTAATTAAGTCATTAAAGGACGTTCGTTGGAGCCGTGAAAAAAATGGTTGGCACATTCCGTGTAATAAACCCGCTTATGAAGCTTTGGTAGACAAGCTGATGGGGATTGCTACAGTGGAGAATGCAGAATTAAGAAAATACCTTGAGCAGCGAAAAATTATAGTAAAGCAAAATCAAAATAAGTTGTCGTCGGGGACGCATAAAATGATGCTAAATCATCCCTTATCCGTTCCCAACCTTAGCGCGTATGAAAAATTCAGAGACATGCTGGTGCTGAAAGGGTATAGCGCCAATACTATTCGAAACTATAGTAACGAGTTTCATCAACTTTTGAGGGTTTTAGGTAATAAACCGGCTGATACATTAAATAAAGAGCAACTTCTTTCTTATTTATTATGGCTATTGAAAGAAAAAGGCTGTAGCGAAACGCAAGTTCATACGGCAGTCAATGCAATAAAGTTTTATTATGAACAAGTTTTGGGGAGAGATAAAGAACTTTATGATTTACCACGCCCGAAGAAGGCCTTTACCTTGCCGGATATTTTAGCAGAAGAAGAGATTGTGGAATTAATTCACGCGATACCCAATATAAAGCATCGATCTATGATAATGATTGCCTATTCTGCCGGATTGAGGGTAAGCGAAATTGTGAAGTTGCGAATTACTGATATTGACAGTAAACGAATGATGATTCATTTACGAGCCGCTAAAGGTAAAAAAGATAGGATGGTTACTTTATCAAAAAAAATACTAGCTGTTTTACGCGAATATTTTTTGCTCTATAAACCCAGGATATATTTATTTGAAGGCCAAAATGGTGGCGAGTATAGTGTCAGGAGTGTTCAAAAAATAGTACAGGATGCTAAAATAAGAGCCGGCATTACAAAGAAGGGGGGAGTACACAGTTTAAGGCATAGCTACGCTACTCATCTATTAGAAGCAGGAACCGACATTCGAATCATTCAAGAATTATTAGGACATAACAGTATTAAGACAACCATGTTGTACACCCATGTTGCGAATAAAATAATGAGCAAAATTGAGAGTCCTCTAGATAAATTAGATTGGTGACTACTATTTCGCTTTTTCGACCACATCAACCCAAAAAACGAAATCATAAATAGTTGCTTATGAATACATATTTCCATTTTTTTTGTTACTTTTTATGAGCGAGGAATTGCGTACTTTTATTGTTAGCTGCCAGCAGTAACAACCTACTATGTTTGGACTATTTTCAAAGAAAAATAATAATGAATGCCCGATAGACTCTGAGATGCGACTCTGGATGGAAAATTCTTTCTTGTGGTTGGCAACACAGTTTGGACACGACAACATTGCTACAAAACCAATACTTCTTCCTACACCTGAACACTTCCCAATTCGCTTTGACGGCTCAAAAGAATCATTGACAAAGACCGCAGAGATTGTAGCTCGTCAAATGGAGATTGACATCAATGAAATTAACCTTGATACTTATGAGCAAAACATTCAAGAGTTTAGTGGCGGCTTTGGACATAGAATCTGGACAGAGGTTGACAAGGACAATGATGAAAAAATGGCTGCGGGTTTATACTTTGACAAAAACGAACAAGGTAAATACGACATCCTAATTGAGAAAAAGAATTTAACCGATCCCGAAAATCTTACAGCAACCCTTGCCCATGAGTTTTCACATATTAAAATTTTAGGTGAAAAAAGACTTGATTTCAATGACGAACAGCTAACCGATTTGACACCTGTTGTTTTTGGTTTAGGCATCTTTAATGCAAACTCTGCATACAAAGAATGGAAGTCATTTGACAGTTACGGACACAACAGCATCGGTTATTTAAAACAAAGAGAATGGGGTTACGCTTTAGCACTTTATGCCTTTTTCAGACAAGAAGAAAATCCCGACTGGATAAAGTTCCTGACACCTAACATAAAATCAGACGTTAAAAAAAGTTTGGACTTTATCTATGCCAACACTGACAAAGTTTTTATTGAAGAATATAAAGGCGGCAGCTAACAGGCAGTTTTGCGTCAGCAGGGGCGACGAATAAATCCTCATCTTAGTGCTACTATCAGCTACATATCCGGCTGACCGAACACGAATGAGCAACAGAATATGTTTTCAACTTTTGTAACTTCGGTCGGCTGCAGTTCCGGGCTAGACGTTTTCCAAATGCCCTGCCGAACGCAAAGCTGTGGCCGTTATAGCCAATGGTAGGACGACCGTGCAAACGACAAACGACCGACCAAAATTTAAACGTTCAAACAAAGACAAACCATTTTGACAGGTGACCAACATACAGACCATATTTCTAACGGACAACGAGTAAGCCGACACTCATTGCCAACGCTTCAGTATTTTTTATTTTCCCCACCGCACATTTTTTTTAATTCAATTTTAGCCAACCGCACATTTGGCACATTTGGTTTTGCCCGACACACAAGCCGACCCTTCGCAAAACCAAAAGAGCCAAATTTTCCCACCCACAGAAAGAAATTTTCAGAGCGACACACTTTGGCGTTTCATGCTTCTACTTTTGTTGCAGAAATTAGAAACAAAGAAAGTATGCAAACAAATAATTTAACACTTAGCCCAACAACTGACAGACCTTTTGAACTTGCTAATACATCAGCAAAAATGACTATTTCAGAAGTTTTTGCAGAACGGAAGGGTTCATACTTAAACGAGTTTACTCTTTTTGTTGCTCACTTTAATTCAATCCCAAACTTTATTCATGAAGTTGACATTGACTGCAAAAAAGCCAACAACTGGTTTTCTGAAAAATACAAATCAGAAATAAAAGACTTCTATTATGACAAACGATATTTCAACAGAAGTAAAAAAGCTGAGATAGATGATATTTTTTATTTCCTCTATGATGATTTAATTGTTGACTTTGACACAAACTGTTCAACAGTTCGTTTTTTATTCCGTAAAACCGACCTTTCAAAAGTTGAAGACATTATAAATTCAATCCACAAATTCAAGAAAAGGAAACAAAAACAAAAACCCGAAATATCATTGCTTGTAAATAGCATGACAGGCATTGAAACAAAATCTTTGCAAATTACTAAGCCTAAATTAAGTATCGAAGACAACTATAACGAAGACTTTAAGGAAATACATGGAACTATATTAAAAAGACTTTCTCGCAAAAACGATAAAGGATTAGTGTTACTTCATGGCAAACCTGGAACAGGAAAAACTTCATACATCCGTTACTTAATTGCTTCTCTAAAAAAGGATGTTATTTTCTTGCCTCCAAATATGGCAAGTGCCATTACAAACCCCAGTCTTATTTCAATTCTCATAGACAATCCAAATTCAATTTTTGTAATTGAAGATGCAGAAAACATTGTAGTTGACAGAGAAAAGGACGGCAGTTCTCCAGTTTCGGCATTATTAAATATTTCTGACGGCTTACTTGCCGACTGTTTGAACGTTCAAATAATTTGTTCGTTCAATACTGACATTTCAAAAATTGATAGTGCCTTGATGAGAAAAGGACGATTGATTGCAAAGTATGAATTTAAAGAATTGGAAGTTGAAAAGGCACAACTGCTTTCAAATAAATTAGGCTTTGATACAAACATCAATAGTCCAATGACTTTAACATCAATATACAACCAAGACGAAAAAGATTTTCAACAATCAAGAACAAGCAATCCAATAGGATTTAAAGCAATAAACAATAACAGGTTAGCCGAAAACTGAACAGAGTAGGCATTAAAATAAAAAAGTAAAACATGATTTCAGATGTAAGAGAAAAAGGAAGCCTCATTGAAGTTTTTGATGCAAACAGCAAAAGAATTTCATACATGAGTGCAGGAAGCAAAGAACTTGTAGGAGTTGCAAGCAACTTCTTTGTTATTATCAACGGTTCACTAATTGAAGTGTATGATGAAAAATGCAAACGTATTTCATACATGAGCCAAGGAAGCAAGATTGTAAGAGGTGCAGCAGGAAATACGTTTACAGTTAAAAACGGAAGCCTTATTGAAACCTATGATGATAATTGCAAAAGAATAAGTTACAAAAGTGCTTAATTCTTACACCGCCATAGATTTTGAAACCGCACAAGGCAAGCGTTGGAGCATTTGTCAAGTTGGATTGGTTCGTGTAGAAAATCAAATTATTACAGAGCAGCTATCAATTTTGGTTCAACCACCTGATAATTATTATTGGAATAACTTCATTGATATTCACGGAATTTCTCCCAAACAAACGGCAGATGCACCAACATTTGATAAAATTTGGTATCAAATTGAGCCATTCATCAAGAATCAAAATGTTGTTGCTCATAACGGTTTTGCGTTTGACTTTCATTGCTTAAAGCAAACTTTAGGTTACTATGAAATTTCATCGCCTGAATTTACTGGACATTGCACCTATCGTATTTTTGGAGATAATCTAGCGTCACTTTGTAACCAATATAAAATCAACTTAAATCATCATGATGCTTTGAGTGATGCTAAAGCTTGTGCAGAACTGTTTTTAATACATTTGAAGGAAAATAATGAATATGGAGCATAACAATATATCAATTAGGACTATAAACGATTTGCTGAAAAACAACTTTTTTATACCATCCTATCAAAGAGGTTATCGTTGGACAGAACAACAAGTGACAGAATTATTGAATGACATCAATGAATTTTCTCCAAAGGAAATTGAAAATTCAAATGAAAAAACATGGTATTGCTTACAGCCGATTGTGGTAAAGAAAAAAGATGATAATGAGTGGGACGTAATTGATGGACAACAAAGGCTCACGACAACTTTTTTAATCTTACATCATTTAAATCAAGGCTATGTTGAAAACCGTAGAAAGAAATTATTTGGCTTAAAATACGAAACAAGAGAAAATTCAGCCGACTATTTACAAAAAGAATTAAACGGAGAAACGATAAACGACACAAACATTGATTATTATTTTATTTCTTCTGCTTACAAAACAATTTGTGATTGGTTCAAAAACAAAGGAGAGCAATTTGATGTAAATACATTTGAATCAAAATTCAACTTTTCTACAAAAGTTATTTGGTATGAAACTTCGGCAAAAGATGATTCTATTGATATTTTCACGAGGATAAATAGCGGTAAAATTCCACTAACAAATGCTGAATTGATTAAGGCTTTGTTTTTAAATAGTTCAAATTTCGCAAAAGCAGACAGCGAAAAACTACGTTTGAAACAATTAGAAATTGCTTCAGAATGGGACAGAATTGAATATGCCTTACAAGACGATTCTTTTTGGTATTTCATCAACAAAAATGAAAATACCTTGGCAACGAGAATAGAGTTTATTTTTAATTTAATGTCAGACAAGCCAAGTGATGACAAGTATTCCACTTTCCATTTCTTTAATGAAAAATTTAAAACCAAATCAGAAAAAGAAATAAACGACAATTGGCAGGAAATTAAAAAGTATTTCCAAACTCTTGAAGAGTGGTATAATGACAGAGAATTATATCACAAAATTGGTTATCTAATTGCGATTGGAACAAACATCAAAAACATTCTTAAAGAGAAAAAAGAAAAATCAAAAACGAAGTTTTCATATTGGATAGACCAAGAAATAGAATCCAAATTTAAAAATGTGAATTTGGAAGAAGTCGAATATAACGGAAAATATGTTCGTGAAATTTTATTGCTTCACAACATACAAACTATGCTCAACAACGAAAACGAAACTAATCGTTTCCCTTTTGACCGTTACAAAAAAGAATCTTGGGACGTTGAACACATTCACGCTATCGCAACAGAAGTTAATGTGAAAATAGAAAATCAAATTGACTGGCTAAAAAACAACTTCATTAAAACAGACAATCATCACAACGAGGAGTTAAATAATCGAATTGAATTCATAAAATCAGGCAACACAATTGATGAAAATGAATTTGAAGACATTGTTGACTATGTATTGGGCGAAGAAGATAATAGCTTACGAAACCTGTGTTTATTAGATAGTGGAACTAATCGTTCTTACAAAAACGATTCTTTCAAAGAAAAAAGAAAGAAAATAATTGAAAGAGAAATTGAAGGAACTTTTATTCCCATTTGCACAAAAAATGTTTTTATGAAATATTATACAGCAAACGTGAAAGACATTGAAGTTTGGAATGAAAACGATAGAACTTCATATTTTGAAAAAATACAAAAAGTAATAAATCAGTATTTACCTCAAATGACATTGGCAGAAAATGAGCAATAATCCGACATCAAAAAAAATAAATTTTCTGCAATTGGTTTCTAACGAAGAAGCTATATATGAAAATGAAACTTGGCAACCGCTGAGTAAAATTGAAATTCCAATTATACAACGAGATTACGCTCAGGGTAGAGAAGGAAAAGAAGAACTAAGAGAAAACTTCTTAAAGTTTTTACTTGAAGCAGTTAATGGAACACCAAAGGAATTGGATTTTGTTTATGGTAGCGTAAGAAATAAAATTTTACAACCGCTTGACGGACAACAAAGATTAACAACATTGTTTTTGTTGCATTGGTTTGTTGCAGTTAAAGAAAACAAGTTAAATGATGAATTAAAATTTCTATTGACAAAATTCACTTACGAAACACGAACAAGTTCACGAGAATTTTGTATTGACTTAATCAACAAAGGAATTATTTACAATCCCGAACAAAATATTTCTACACTTATCATTGATAGCTCTTGGTTTTTTCTTTCGTGGAAAAGAGACCAGACCATAAAATCAATGTTGACAATGTTAGATGACATTCAGCAAACATTTCAAAATGAAACGGAAGTTTGGGACAAACTAAACAAAATTAGTTTTCACTACATAGAACTGCAAAACTTCGGACTTTCAGATGATTTGTATATCAAAATGAATGCAAGAGGTAAAGCACTTACTGATTTTGAAAATTTTAAAGCCAAGTTTGAACAACATATAAACAAAGAGGGTTGGGAAAGCAATGCAGAAGCAACCGAAACATTTTCACATCAAATTGATACACTTTGGACAGATTTGTTTTGGAATTATCGTGATAATACCGAAAATGTTTTTGACGAACAGCTTTTGAATTTTTTCAGAACAATGGCTGTAATAAATTACACACTAAAAGCCCCAAAAGACGATAAATTCAGACGCATAATTGATTTATTGAGAGGTGGTCAAAAAGTTTCATTCAATCAATATTTGGACTTAGGCTGTTTTGATGAGGATTATTTTACAACGTTGAAATTCGTTTTAAATAAAATATCTGATAAAAGCGGATTGAAGACATTTCTTTCTGACACGACTTATGCAGATGAAAAAGACATTTTCAACGGTGCAATTAAAAACAATTTAGGCTATGCCGAACTATTGAAATTATTTGCTTTATACCAATATTTATCTTGTGAAAATGATATTGATAAAGTGAATCTGCAAAATTGGTTGAGAATAGTCCGAAATTTTGTTGAAGCACATAGATTGTATTATGACAATGCAAATACATTTGCAGATTCACTATTGTTTTTATCAAAGATCATTCCGGTTAGAAATAACATAGTTGAATATTTTAAAGATTCCGTAAATCCAGAAGATAAAGGCTTTCCAAAATTCATAATTGAAGAAGAAAAGACAAAAGCGAATCTTATTTTACAAAATGATGATTGGAGAAACGCAATTATTGAAATTGAAAATCACGGTTATTTCAACGGACAAATCGGCTTTATTTTAGATTGGTGTAAAGACGAAAACGGAATATACAATATTGATAAATTCAAAGAATACGCAGAAAAAGCAAAAGCCGTATTTAGTAATGACGGATTGAAAAACTTTGACAATTATCTTTTTGAAAGAGCCTTGTTGGCAACAGGAGATTATTTGTTGAGTATTGGTAGAAATTATAGTTTTTTAATCAGCAAAGGACGTAATGAACGTGATATTAGTTGGAAAAGGTTATTAAGAGATGATAACAATCAACGCAAAGTTTTAAAATCATTATTTGATAATATCAATCCAACGACTTTGTTTCAAGATTTAGAAAAAATCATTGTAGATTTTTCAGACAAAAATGATTGGCGTTATTACTTCGTTAAACAGTTTGAAATGATTGACAATTGCGGAAGTCAAAAACTTGCACGCTTTAATGACAACAATGAATTTGATATTCTTTTATTAGGTTCAACCATGACAAGCGGTTTTCATAAGGAGTATTATTCTTATTCTCTTTTCGTGGAATTGAAAGAAAAACTTTCGTTAGACGAGAGCTCATACAAAGACCAAAAATCGGTTGATTATTGGAAATACTTTGAATTAAACGGACAGCAAGTCGCATTTGATTGCAAAACAGGAAAATACATTTGGACACAAAACAACGATTGGGACAATCCACAAGAATATGACGATAGAGAAATAGTAATATTTGAACTAACTGGAGAAAGCTACTAATGTCAAAACGAGGCTACATATCAAGATACCTGCTTATTCTCAAAAAGTTGAAAGTAAAACCTTATTCAACTTATGAGGAATTACAAGCCTATATTGAAAATCAGTTTGACTATCTGCAAATGCAAGACGATAATTTGCAAATAGGTTTTTCAAAACGAACCTTGCAACGTGATATAAAGGAAATCAGAAACGTATTTGGAATTGACATTGAGTATTCAAAATCTCAAAAGGGCTATTTCATCAGCCAAAATGAAAATGAAAACATGAATTTTCAAAGAATGATGGAGGCATTTGATATGTTTAATTCTCTAAACCTTGCACAAGACTTAACACCTTTTATTCATTTGGAAAAACGCAGACCGCAAGGAACAGAGAATTTATATGGTTTGCTTCATGCCATTAAAAACAGACTTCAAATCAAGTTCAATTATCAGAAATTTTGGGAAGAAGAATTAAGCCAGCGTTTTGTAGAGCCTTATGCCTTAAAGGAGTTTAAGAACCGTTGGTATATCATGGCAAAAGATAGTAAGGACAACAACATAAAGAGTTTTGCACTTGACCGTTTGACAAACCTTGAAATAACAAATCAAACATACCAGTATCCCGATAATTACAGCATTGAGCAAAGTTACCGCTACTGCTTTGGTATTATTAGCCCAAATGACGAAGAGCCGCAAGACATCATTCTATCATTTGACCCATTTCAAGGTAAGTATATCAAGACACTTCCATTACACAACACTCAACAAGTATTGGTGGACAATGACGAAGAAATGAAAATTAAACTTAAACTTTGCCTGACACATGACCTTGTAATGGAACTACTTTCTTTCGGTGACAACATGAAAGTTATTGAACCTAAATCGTTGGCTGACCAAATTAAACAAGCGCATGAAAAAGCGTATAGACAATATTAAAAGCCATCGCACAGGTGTAAGCACATTTGCAAGCCACGCAAGCCCAAGCACAGTCCAAAGCTTGCAAAAGAGCTTCCACCTTTCCAACGCGGACAAAATTGAATTTAAAAAAATCTCCTCCCCTTCTAAAAATAAAAAATACGCAACCGCACAGACCAACACGACAAAGACAATGACGGTGAAACGCAACAACGACAATGGTTTGCAAGGACGGACGACAAGAACCACTGGCTATAACAGCGGTTTTGCAAAAAAGCGGGTTCAGTGGTTAATTGAACATTCTACCTCGCATCAACTTTTGTGGTATGTTGACAGTTTTGAGCTCCGAAATCCGCTTCTTCGCAAAGCCGCAAAACGTTGTACGTCACCCTAACGAACTTCCTGCTAACATTCATCATTCCGACAAATACAAAAATCAGCCGACCCGACCCTACGCTATTTTTAGCACATGGCAAGGCACACAAACCCCGACACAAAGCCAACCTTGCCAAGAGCTAATAATGCCAAGGCCCCATGCCCACCCACCACCCAGCGGACTGAATTCTTATCGGCATCTCCTTAAATATGAAAAAATTACTACCATCAGCAACCCACAATATTTTACAACATCCTCCCATTGCGACTTTCCAATGTTTTCAACATAAAGTGTATAACAACTTGCCCCAATTTTAAATTTAGGTTATTATTTTACACCACATTTTGGTTGACAATTCGCCACAAGCGGATTTCATTAAAAGGGAATCAAGTTTAAGTCTTGAACTATCCCCGTAGCTGTAAGCTCCACCAAAGTTGTTTAATCCCCATGCCACTGTCATTTTGGACGGGAAGGCTTTAAACAATGGAGCAAGTCAGAAGACCTGCCAGAATCAAACATTTAGTAACAACGCTTTCGGGTGAAAGGCATGGTACTGACAGTCTTCGCTGCTTCATGCGGCTCATTCTTTCAGCACTATATTTTTCTCCTGTAGCTAAAAATTTTTGAAACAAATATTGATTATGGTACATACAGAAGAAATACTTTTAAAAGAAAATAAAGACCGCTTTGTTATCCTGCCAATTAATTACCCAAAAATTTGGGAACAATACAAAAGACATGAAGCCAGCTTTTGGACAGCCGAAGAAATTGATTTAAGTGGCGACTTAAAAGATTGGGCTGCACTAAATGATGGAGAACGCCATTTTATCTCTCATGTGTTAGCCTTTTTTGCTGCAAGTGATGGCATCGTAAATGAAAATCTTGCGGTAAACTTTATGAGTGAAGTGCAATTACCCGAAGCCAGATGCTTTTATGGTTTTCAGATAATGATGGAAAATATACACAGCGAAACCTACGCTTTGCTTATTGACACTTACATCAAAGACCCACAAGAAAAACATAAACTATTTCATGCTATTGACACTGTACCAGCAGTAAAGAAAAAAGCAGAATGGGCTTTGCGTTGGATTGACAATGGAAATTTTGCTGAACGCCTTGTTGCATTTGCAGCAGTAGAAGGAATATTTTTTAGCGGCAGTTTCTGTTCTATTTTCTGGATGAAAAAAAGAGGCTTAATGCCGGGGCTTACGTTCAGTAATGAATTAATAAGCCGTGATGAAGGTTTACATTGTGAGTTTGCTTGTCTACTTTATAGTATGCTGCAAAACAAATTGTCAGAAAAAAAAGTCCAGGATATTATTGCCGATGCTGTAACAATAGAAAAGGAATTTATTACTGAAGCATTACCTGTTGATTTAATTGGTATGAACGCTAAATTGATGCAACAATACATTGAGTTTGTTGCAGACCGTTGGCTAAGTGAATTAGGTTGTACAAAAATTTACAACGCCACCAATCCATTTGACTTTATGGAAATGATTTCATTGCAAGGCAAAACAAACTTTTTTGAAAAAAGAGTTGGCGATTATCAAAAAGCTGGAGTAATGGGTAATAAAGAAACTCAAGTATTTTCAACTGAAGAAGATTTTTGAACAACATTAAATATATACTACACCCATGTTTGTAATAAAAAGAAACGGTAAGCAGGAATCTGTAAAATTTGACAAAGTAACCGCAAGAATTGAAAAATTAAGTTACAGTTTAAGCCCAATGGTGAATGTAATTGATGTTGCAAAGAAAACCATTGAAGGTATTTATGCAGGCGTGCCGACAACAGAGCTGGACAACCTTGCAGCAGAAACAGCAGCATCGCTTACTATCACACATCCCGACTATGCAATACTTGCGTCAAGAATTGCAGTAAGCAACCTGCATAAGAATACCATTAAAAGTTTTTCTGCAACAATGCAAAGGCTTTATAATTATACAGATGCTGCAACAGGAAAAAAATTACCACTAATAGCAGATGATGTGATGCAGATAATTGAAGAACATGCAGAGTTACTGGACAGCACCATTATTTACGACAGAGATTTTGGTTTTGACTATTTTGGTTTTAAAACTTTGGAAAAATCGTACCTGCTAAAAGTTGATGGAAAAATTGCAGAACGTCCGCAACACATGTATATGAGAGTTGCAATAGGCATACACAAAGAAGATATTGAGAGTGCCATAAAAACATATCACTTAATGAGTGAACGATGGATGACACATGCCACACCAACATTGTTTAATGCAGGTTCTCCTAAACCTCAAATGAGTTCATGTTTTCTTTTAACAATGAAAGAAGATAGCATTGACGGCATTTACGACACACTAAAACAAACAGCAAAAATTTCTCAAAGTGCTGGTGGTATTGGTTTAGCCATTCACAATATCAGAGCCACAGGCAGTTATATTGGCGGCACAAATGGAACAAGCAACGGCATTATTCCAATGCTCCGTGTATTTAATGATACTGCCAGATATGTTGACCAAGGTGGCGGAAAACGCAAAGGTGCTTTTGCTATTTACTTAGAGCCATGGCATAGTGATGTATTTGAGTTTTTAGATTTAAGAAAAAATCATGGTAAAGAAGAAATGAGGGCAAGAGATTTATTTTTTGCTTTATGGATTTGCGATTTGTTTATGAAACGGGTGGAAGCAAATGGTGATTGGAGTTTGTTTTGCCCCAATGAGGCACCGGGGTTAAGTGAGTGTTGGGGTAAAGAATTTGAAACGCTTTACGTTAAATATGAAGCTGAAGGCAAAGCAAGAAAAACAGTGAAAGCACAGGATTTGTGGTTTGCGATTTTACAATCACAAATTGAAACAGGTACACCCTACATGTTATATAAAGATGCTGCAAACAGTAAAAGTAATCAGCAAAATCTAGGCACAATTAAAAGCAGTAATCTTTGTACTGAAATAATGGAATATACCAGCCCTGATGAAGTGGCAGTTTGTAATTTAGCTTCATTGGCATTACCCCGTTTTGTTATTGATGGAAAGTTTGACCAGCAAAAACTATATGAAGTAACTTATCAAGTAACAAAAAACCTCAACAAAATAATTGACAATAATTACTACCCAATAGAAGAGGCAAGAACTTCCAATATGAAGCACCGCCCAATTGGTTTGGGTGTGCAGGGCTTAGCAGATGTATTTATTTTATTGCGTTTGCCATTCGAAAGTGAGTTGGCAAAACTGTTAAATAAAAATATTTTTGAAACCATCTACTTTGCGGCAATGACAGCCAGTAAAGATTTGGCAAAAGAACAAGGTGCTTATGAAACCTTTGTAGATTCGCCAGTTTCAAAAGGTATTTTTCAATTTGATATGTGGGGTGTAACACCAACTGACTGTTGGGATTGGGCTTTGCTAAAAGAAGAGGTAAAACAATACGGAGTACGTAATTCGCTTTTATTAGCGCCTATGCCTACTGCTTCTACGTCACAAATATTTGGCAACAACGAATGTTTTGAGCCGTATACAAGCAATATTTATACAAGAAGGGTTTTAAGCGGTGAATTTATAATCGTAAATAAACATCTCTTAAAAGACTTAGTGAATTTAGGATTGTGGAATAACAGTATGAAAAATAAAATTATTGCTGCCAATGGTTCTATCCAAAACATTGCAGAAATACCAACCGACATAAAAGAATTATACAAAACAGTTTGGGAAATAAAACAACGCAATATTATTGATATGGCAGCTGACAGAGGGGCATACATTTGTCAATCCCAATCGTTGAATTTATTTGTTGACAACCCAAATACTTCTAAACTTACTTCTATGCACTTTTACGCATGGAAGAAAGGTTTAAAAACTGGCATGTATTATTTGCGTACACAAGCCGCCACACAAGCTGTTCAATTTACAGTAGAAAAGCAAGGTAGCAATGAAATAAGCCCTGTAGTTCCATCAACAGAAATAGTAAATCAACAACCACAAATAAATAATGATGTGGAGCCAACGCAAACTGATGCCCCAAGTTGCAATATGGAAGATGGTTGTATTAGTTGTGGTTCGTAAAATAAGCAAGTGAAAATAAGAAATCTCATAGTTGCTTTTTGGCTATTGGTATCGGCTTGTCATACGACTGCCAAAATTAGCCAGCAAACATTAAAGCAGATGCCATCTGCCTTACTTGGAAACTTTAAAGATGATTACGGAAGCAGCTATATTATTACAAACAAAGAATGGGTGCAAGGTAAAAGCATAAAGTATCACTTGTTACAGTACAACAAGGCTGAAAATTTTTTTATTGCAAAGAATGATGAAGCTAATCCTTCGGACGGTGGGCTGTACACAAGGATAGACATAATGTATTTTGAAAACATGAAACCCTGGCATTGGGGTTATTGCCTTACTACATATAAAGCAAGTACTATGGAGGAAGCAATGAATACAGCAACGGCAGATAGGATTAACCCCCGTAAAGGATGTAATGGTTATCCATTTTCAAGGATGAAACGAACTGATTAAAACTAATAACTATGGCACATCCACTTTTATGCTGGGATATATGTTTAGAAGGATTGCACAGAAGAATGCAATTAGCCAATGACTTGAGAATAATGCAAAGTATAATGAATGCAGGTAACTGGCATAAACCCCTCGTTTCTCTTGACAATACATTGGTTTGGGAAAACAAAGTGATTATTATTACGGATACGAAACTCAATATCATTCATGCTACTGAAAATATATTTGCCATGAATGGTTACAGACAGGAGGATGTAATTCACAAAAAGCCCACAATGTTTCAAGGTGCTAAAACTGAAATTATAGAAAGAGAAAAAATTAAAATAGCGGTTGATAAACAAAACCCATTTAAAAGTATCATTACAAATTATAAAAAAGACGGGAGTATTTACAAATGCCAAATTGAAGGTTATCCTGTCTTCAACAAAAAAGGGAATTTAGTAAACTTCATTGCAATTGAAAATGTTGCATAAATGATGAACGAAGAAAAAATTGAAAAATCAATCACAAGAATATTTAAAGCTGTATTTCCCGACAGTACAAATCATTATGACACTTTATTTGGTGGGACAGCAATGCACTTGATGGATGAAGTGGCTTTTATAACTGCAACCCGTTACAGCAGACAAAAAATGGTAACTGTTAGCAGCGACAGAATAGATTTTAAAATGCCCATACCTGCAGGAACTATAATAGAGTTGGTTGGTAAAGTATCTTATACCGGCAATACGAGCTTAAAAGTAAGAGTTGATATTTTTGTTGAACAGATGTATTCTAACGACAGACAAAAAGCAGTAAGCGGAGAGTTTACATTTGTTGCTATTGACGACAATAAAAAGCCAACGAAAATCAATTGACCAAACACACAATGACAAAAGGACAATAAGCGAAGTCTCCAATAGCCAACGCCGCAAGGCAAGCACATTGGCAGGCACACAAAACCCACAGCACAGAAGCCAACCTGCCAAAGAGCTTGCCTTCTTGCTCGGCTTGGGTAACAGTCTTTAGGTTGACACAGTTAAAATGCAACACTCTACTACTGGACAGAGAAAAGGGCGAACGTACAACAGGGGGTTTGCTGCTATACTGGCGGACGAACATATCCTCATCTTTTTGTTCGCTATCAGCACCAGTTCCAGCCGACGTAATTCTATTTGGCTTTTAGTTGTTAACTTCAACTACATATTTGCAATCATCAGGGGTTCCGGGCTGGACGTTCAATGAATACCAGCACAGCAGCAAGCCCTGTCCGTTAGCTGTTGTAAGCTCCCCTTTTTTTCGGGCCAGTTAAAAGTATAATTTTCTTTTTTCAGTTTAACATGAATACGGATTAAATGTATTCGACTGGCGGTACAAAACCCAGCGACTGATGTGGTCTTGAGCAATTATAATCCATACGCCATTCTTCTGCTTTTTCTCGTACCTCATCCAATGTTGTAAATACATACGCATTTAATAATTCCTTTCTGATGTTGCCATTACAACGTTCTACATAGCCGTTTTGCATAGGTTTACCGGGTTGTATAAAAGCCAGACTGATGTTATGCTCCCTGCACCAAAACTCAAGCTTGTGTGAGATGAACTCTGGTCCATTATCTACACGTATCATGTGCGGTAAGCCCCTAAACTCTTTGAGGTATTCCAGCACTCTGATCAGCCGAAGCGTTGGCAGTGACAGATCTGATTCGATGTGCAGAATCTCTCTGTTATAATCATCAATGATGTTTAACAATCTGAACCTTCTGCCATCCCATAAGGTGTCGCTCATAAAATCAATACTCCACACCTCATTGATAGCAGCGCGCTGATAAAGTGATTGCTTTACACGTTGTGGCAACCGCTTTTTATAACGTCTGCGGATATTGAGTTTTAAATCAGTATACACTCTGTACACCCGCTTGTGATTCCAGATGTACCCGTTTCTTCTGATCCTGAAGTAACTCTGCCAAAAACCAATAGCAGGATGCTTCTCTACTAACTGTTGCAGTTGTTCAACAACAACAGTATCATCCTTTGGCTTAGGCTTGTATTGTTGTGTACTTCGTGGCAGGCTTACTGTTTTACATGCCTGACGCTGGCTGATACCAAACTCGCTCACCATGTGTTCAGCCAGGCTGCTTTTCTCATCAGGCGTTACAGCTTTTTTGCCATTGCATCTTTTAACGCTTCATGCACTAAACTTAAGTTGGCATACATGCGTTTCAAACGGCTGTTCTCTTCTTCCAACTCTTTGATTCGTTTCAATTCATTTACATCCAATCCGCCATAACGTTGACGCCATTTGTAAAACGATGCTGTAGTAATCCCAAGCTCCCTGCAAATATCCTTGGCATCTTTACCAGCCTCGTGTTCCTGGATTGCTTTCACAATCTGTGTCTCAGTAAATCTTGATTTTTTCATAACGACCTCCTTTTTAAAGTTAACAATTCTGTCAACTTTTAAGTGGCCGAACTTTGGGGGAGCTTACAC
>Ga0208492_1000044_pt1 | contig 136512 bp, 132 predicted proteins | sample Subbioar_CSW14AB_FD_184820 | JGI IMG/M metagenome (GOLD analysis project Ga0208492, IMG submission 184820) | Serpentinite rock and fluid subsurface biosphere microbial communities from McLaughlin Reserve, California, USA - CR12Mar_CSW14AB (SPAdes) | ecosystem: Environmental > Terrestrial >...
CAAAATTGAAGCAGCCCGCTCTTTGATCTTATCAGAATCTATAACGATCGTGAAGTAGCACACTCACCATTCACCACTCACCATTTTAATCCTTAAACAATTTCAACGGTGTACTTTCTGCAAGTTTTCTGTAAGCAGCCCATTTGCCGCTAACAAATTCGTTGATCTTGTTTACACTTTCGGTAACTGCTGTTTCAGCATCTGCCACCATGCGTTCTGTTTGTGCAGTTGGTGCTGCAATTTTTCCGCTAATTTCCTGGCGTGCATTACCCAAAATACTTTGCGTAGTAATATCGGCAAAACGTGTAATACCTTGTCTGTCGCTGGCATTACGGCCAAAAATGCTTTCACGGATTTTCTTGATTTCCTCACGCATCTTTGTGGTTTCTTTCCGCAGGCTGTCAACATCTTTTCCTTCTGCACCACGTAACTGTCCTTCTATTTTGGTAAGCGACTCTTCTGCATCAAGAATTTTATCAACCGCTGCCGTTAACTTATCGCTGCTGAGTTGTAAACGTTCGAACATTTTCTTCTTGGCATCGTACACAGTACGTGGTGTAGGCATACGTGGGTCGTCGTTTACAGTAATCATTGTACTGTCGCTGAACTTACCCAGTGTTACCACCATTTTGTAAGTACCTGGATAAACCGGCCAGCCGCCACCTTGTTCAGGTGCATTCGGTCTTGGTTTCGGACTGCCGGGGAAACGGCTTCCTTTTGTATCGAAGTTCCAGTACATACGGTTAAAGCCACTGTCTGCTTTTACACGTAATGTGCGGAGTTGCTTCCCAGCTTCATCATAAATTTTTACAACAGCTGAGTCGGCTTTTGCTTTACTTGTATCAGCTGCGTGGTTGACAAAAAATGAAACCATCGCACCTCTGCGTTTGTTTTCACCTTCGTACAACCCCCAGGTGCTCCACTCATAACCGGGCGCATTACGATAGTTGGCCTGGTAAGCAGCAGGCGCTTCAAACACTTTTAATTTAGTAGCCTGTGCTGCACCGTTAGCTTTTGCAACTGCACGTAACGGACGGATATCATCCAACACCCATAACGCTCGGCCAAATGTTGCAATTACTAAATCGGCTTCACGTTCCTGAATAGCTAAATCGTAAGTTGATACGCTGGGGTAACCATTTTTCCATTGTTGAAATGTTTTTGCATTATCAAAGCTTACCCACAAGCCCTGCTCTGTACCTACAAAAATCAAATTCGGTTCAGCAGGATCCTGTATCATACAAAGTGCATAACCTTTCAATCCTTTATTAGCTAAAATATTTTCCCATGTTTTTCCAAAATCTTTTGTGCGGAAAATAGTAATCGAAAAATCGCCACGGCGGTAATCGTTACTCACTACAAAAGCTTCGCCTTCATTGTAACGGCTGGCTTGTATTTGTGTAATCCATGCACCTACATTCATACCCGGAATTTTTCCACGGAAGTTGGTCCATGTTTTACCCGCATCCTGCGTTAACTGTACATTACCATCGTCGGTACCGGCCCAGATCACATTTCTGTTTTTAGGCGATGGTGCAATGGCCATAATGGTGTTGAAATTTTCTGCACCGGTAATATCCAATGTTAAACCGCCTGTTTCTTCTTTCTGTTGCTCGGGGTTATTGGTAGTAAGATCGGGTGAAATAACTGTCCATGTAGTTCCTTTATCGGTGCTCTTATTTACAAACTGGCTGCCGAAGTAAAGTGCATTGGGATCGAAGGGATCCATCGCAATGGCACTGTTCCAGTTAAAACGCATTTTCTTTCTTGCATCGGGCGAAGGCGGACGAACAGATTCGCTTGCACCGGTTGGTACATGATAGCGACCAACAGAACCTCCCTGGCTCATGGCATATACCCATTTGCTGTCGGTTGGGTCGGGCACTACGTCAAAACCATCGCCACCCCATAAACTTTCCCAATAGTAATTGCGGATGCCGCCATCGATCCATGTGTAAGCAGGTCCACGCCAGCTGCCGTTATCCTGCAAACCACCCATTACATTGTATGGAAGTTCGTTGTCTACATTAATATGATAGAACTGACCGAATGGTAACTGCTCATCGAAACGCCATGTTTTACCACGATCACGACTGATGCCGATACCACCATCGTTTCCTTCAATAATTAAATTCTCGTTGGTAGGATGAATCCACCATGCATGATGATCGGGGTGAATACCGCTGTATGGAATTAACGTAGTAAAACTTTTACCGCCATCTTCACTCATGGTAATAGTTGAGTGTACATCGTAAATGCGGTTTTCGTTTTTCGGATCTACATAAATTTCGTTGTAATAAAACGGACGATCAGTTACCTGTGCAGGATCGCTGTTTACCAGCTTCCAGCTGAAACCGCCATCTTCACTTTTATAAAAACCATTTTTAGTAGCTTCTACTTTTGCATACACAATGTTGGGATGCGATGGAGCAAAAGCTAAACCGCAACGGCCAATCGGATCGGCAGGTAAGCCTTCTGCCTTGCCTAACTTCTTCCAGTTTTTACCGCCATCTACCGTTAGATAAATACCACTGCCCGGGCCACCGCTGTTAAAGTTCCAGGGTTTACGTTGGTGCTGCCACATATTGGCAATAAGTTTATTGGGGTTTGATGGATCCATGACCAACTCTGCACAACCACTGGTATCGTTGGTATACAAAATCCGTTGCCAGGTTTCGCCACCATCGGTTGTTTTGTACACACCACGCTCGCTGTGGATGCCATACGGATTGCCGATGGCTGCTGCATATACCGTGTTGGGATTGGTTGGATCAATCACAATGCGGTGAATGTTTCTTGTTTTTTCAAGGCCCATCCGCTTCCATGTTTTACCGCCATCGAGTGTTTTATAAATCCCTTCTCCCAAATTGAGTGAGTTACGGGGATTACCCTCGCCGGTACCAACCCAGATAACCGATGGATTACTTTGCTGTACTTTAATAGAACCGATATTGATCAAGGGCTGATCATCGAAAATCGGCCACCAGGTAGCGCCGCCATTATCGGTTTTCCAAACACCGGCACTGGCACCACCAACAAAAATTGTTTCGGGGTTACTGTACAATGCATCAATGGCTGTAACACGACCACTCATACCGGCAGGACCGATATTACGGGGCTTCATATTTTTAAATTGTTCCAGCTTAACCTGTGCCGCTGATTGCATGCCAAACGCAAGCAGGCCCACAATGGGCAGGCACTTCAGAAAAATTTTTCTCATTACAGATTGGTTTTAAGATGCTGAAGTTGAGAAAAGAACAGCTAGCATCAAAATGTTTTTGATGAGAGGCAAACAAAGAATTGCTTCTGCAAAACCAGCCTGTAATTACTGTTTATGTTCCGTAGAAATGGGTAAGACCAAAATAGCTGAGTGTTAAAAAAACAGTATCAATCAAACCATGTACGAGTATGCTGATCCAGCTGTTTTTCCAACGCACATATATAAAACCGAAAGCCAAACCAAAAACAAACGTAGTGATTGCGCCGGCTATACCCTGGTAAATATGGGGCGCTGCAAACAAAGCTGCACTGATGAATATGTGCAGTAAAGGTCTGTTACCAATTATTCGCTGCAATTGTGCAATACAGTAAGAGCGAAAAAATAACTCTTCGCCAAAGGCAGCACTCAGCCACATAAGACAAAGCCATTTTACATAGGCTTTTGTATTGCCTTTAAGCATGGCAAAGGAAGAATAGTCTGCAGGTTCGTGCAGCAGTTTGGTTATTGCAGGCTGCACAAGAAAATCCATGCTGCCTTCAAGTACAACATAGGCCAGCAGCGTTACAAGCAAATCGTTGGCTGTAAACTTTTGCAACTGCAGCACATGGATGTGACCATCCTGCAACCATGTAAACAAAAACACGAGTGCACTGATGGTACAAAAGGTATAAGGAAATTTAAACAGCGGCAGATACATCACCGAAAAGGGCACCAGTAAAAGCAGCAGTGCAATTCCTTTATTTGGCCTTTGTAATACAGCTGAAAAAGTGTTACTCATACGTACAGATTGGTTTGAAAATGAAACTCAGGCAGCCCGATGATGTATTTGCAGTTCGTTGCTGCTTTGCTGTTGTACTACAACTGCTGCTGCATGGTCGTTCTCCGGAATTAACGGGTACGACAGATGAATGCAGCCTCTGTGTTCAAAACAGTTGGGGCATTTGTGCTCACTGCAATCGTGTGCTGCAGGAGCTGGTTTGTTGGCAAAGTGTTTTTCGTTCATTGTGATGTAAGGTTTGGTTAACAGTAACTGTACGCAAACATATTCCCGAATGTTACAACCGGCAATACAGCAAAGCATGAGTTGTAAAAACCACTGCATGAACTGCAATTGCTTTTGAATGCATGATAAACGGCTTACAGTTCATGCAATAAGCACAACAGTTCATACAAAAACAGATTTTCTATAAGCTGGCAGTGATGAACTTTTGCAGCAAAAACCTTATTATCATGAAACGCTTCCGCAAAATTTTAAAGTGGACGGGCATTATTCTGCTGTTCATTATTCTTTCTGTAACTGCATTAACAGCTACTAGGCAAAATCAAACATTTGATGCACCTTATCCTGCTATTCAAGCAACAACCGACAGTGCTGTTATTGCCAGAGGCAAGCACCTTGTGTTTAGTATTGCACATTGTGCCGATTGTCACAGCAATCAAAATGCAGACTCATTATTACAGTTAGGTATTGAGCCCAGCTTAAGCGGCGGGCATAAGTTTGAATTACCGATTGGTAACATCTACGCCAAAAACATTACATCCGATAAAGAAACCGGTATCGGCAATCTTACCGATGCAGAGATTGCAAGAACGCTCTACTATGGTGTTGGTTCCGATGGTCGTGCCATGTTCGACTTTATGCCTTTTCACAATGTGAGCGAAAGCGATATGCAGGCCATCATCTCCTACATCCGCACACAAAAACCGGTAAATCACCAGGTACCGGCACATGAGTTTAATGCATTGGGTAAAGTAATTAAAGCATTTATGCTGAAACCTACCGGACCCAACGGCGCTATTCCGAAAACCATTACGCCCGATACTTCGGCTGCGTATGGCAGTTACATTGTAAACTATGTTGGTAACTGTGCGGGTTGCCACACCCAGCGTGATGCAATGACGGGGGCCTATATTGGTCCGCACATGGCCGGTGGTAATGTGTTTGCAGAGCCGGGCAAAGACACATTGATTTCTCCCAACCTTACACCCGATAAAAGCGGAAGACTCGATGGCTGGAATTTTGAATTATTCAAAAACCGTTTCCGGAAAGGCAAACTCATTCCACACACCCATATGCCATGGAACAGCTATAAGCACATGACAGATGAGGAACTGAAAGCTATTTACAATTACCTGCAAACAGTACAGCCTGCAAAAATGCCTGCTGTTAAATAATTACGCTTAAAAACAAAAAGCTATGCTACTTCAACTTGTATTTTTTATCAACCTGTTCTTATACAGTATCATCGTCAGTCAATCATTTATGTACATGATTGCGTTACGCAATGTGCAGGAGCAGCTCGATGCTGCTTCCTACATACAATTACGCAAACTCATCGATCAGAATTTTCTGCGCAAGTTTAAACCGGTCATGTATGCCGCATTGGTAAGTGGTTTGGTGTTGATTGTGCTCTGTTTCCTCGACGGATCAGAATTCTTGCGTATTGCATCTGTTATTGCTTACCTCGCATTATTAACCGATGTGGCGTTAACTGTTAAAGGTGATCTGCCGATCAATGCGATCATCAACAGCTGGAGCGAAGAGAATTATCCTGCCGACTGGTGCAGTTACCGCAGCAAATGGTTACAGTATTTCAGTGGCCGGCAGGCAGCAAATATTTCGGGTTTTGTAGTTTTAATTGCAACAGCTGTATTTGCATAAAACATTTTACCTGTTGAGGAAAAACCGTGCTCAACAATTCATCCCGGTTTTTCCTCAATTCATGCTGCTCTTTCAATCAGCACCGGCAAGGCCGTATTATTTTGCGCACAATTAAAAACCTCATCATTATGCGCAAATCTGTATTGTATACAGCATTTACTGTATCGGCTATTACACTTCTTGCAATAGCCTGTAACAACAACAGCAAAGAAACCGCTGCCGAAACACCTACGTTCGACTCTGCTTCAATTGTAAAACGTGGCGAATACCTGGTTGGCATTTCCGGTTGCGACGATTGTCATTCTCCCAAAGCAATGGGCCCTAACGGACCGGAGCTTGTACAGGAATTACGATTGTCGGGTTATCCATCTACACGTCCCGTTCAGGAAGTAGATAAAGAAAATTTAAAGAAAGGCTGGGCTTTGTTTGGACCAGATCTGACCAATGCTGTTGGTCCATGGGGCATGTCCTTTGCAGCAAATATTACCAGCGATGCCAGCGGTATCGGCAACTGGACAGAAGCACAATTTTTTACTGCACTGCGTAAAGGAAAATACAAAGGCCAGGAAACAGGCCGTCCGTTATTGCCACCCATGCCTTGGATGAATTATAAAAACATGAGTGATGAAGATCTGCGTGCCATATTCTACTATTTAAAAACAACGAAGCCTGTAGAAAACGTAGTGCCTGCACCAAAAGCACCAACAGAATTATAAGTTTGAGCAGGTACAATTCAAACAGTAAATAACTCACTTCAAACAAAAGCCGCTTTACGAGCGGCTTTTTCATTTTCATCTTTACAGCCTTATCATCAAACAAACATGCACTTATGAAATGGAGTACATTACTTCTTGCACTGGCGTTAATGCCTGCATTAGCAAACGCACAATTAAATGGTTTGGTCAACAAAGTAAAAAGTAAAGTAAACCAGCGTGTCAATACCAAAACTGACAAAGCAATTGACGATGCGTTGGATGAAATAGAAGGTAAACCCAAAAAGCAAACATCAACAACGAATAACACAACCGCAGGATCAAAACAACAACCGGCCGTTGCTTCCTATACCAGGTACGATTTTATTGCAGGCGAAAAAATTCTGTACGCCGAAGATTTTGCTGCAGAAGCTATTGGCGAATTACCGCTTGGCTGGAACACAAACGGAAGTGCAGAAGTCGTAAATATTCCCAACCAAAACGGCAAATGGTTGCGGCTGCATAAATCGTTTATATATCTCAGCAATAACACAAAAGAATTTGGCGATAACTATACCATTGAGTTTGATATGCTGCTGCAGTTAAAAAACAACGGCTGGGGTTTTCCCGAACTTGCTGTTGGTGTATTGGCATCAGGCACACTACCTACAACCGATAACAGCTTGCTGAAAGAGTACGATCAGAATGCTTCTGTTATGGCCATCATCCGCCCCGGTGCTGCATCGCCCAGCCGCATTGAAATAGAATCAAAGCTCAATAACAAAGCCTATTTCAACAGCAATACAAAAGAATACAGTGAACTGGAAAAATATTACGGTGTACCGGTGCATGTAGCAATACAGGTGCAGAAAGAACGCTTCCGCATGTGGATCAACGAAGTAAAAGCATTTGATGTGCCCAAGGCTGTTCCGCTCGATCAAAAAATGAATCAGTTGTTCTTTAAGATCAGCCATACCAATTATGCAGAAAACGATTATGGTTTGTTTGTAAGCAATTTAAAAATTGCAACAGGTGTACCCGATACAAGACACAAGCTTTTAGAAGAAGGAAAATTTTCAACCACCGGAATTTTGTTTGATGTCAACGCTGCGGTCATCAAACCCGAATCCTTCGGCATGATAAAAGAAATTGCAACGGTATTAAAAGAAAATCCAACTGTTAAAATCAGGATCGTTGGCCATACCAGCAGTGATGGTGATGATGCGGCGAATCTTGAGCTGTCGAAAAAACGTGCAGCAGCAGTAAAAGAATTACTCATAAAAGAATATGGTATTGATGCTGCAGTAATTGAAACCGATGGCAAAGGCGAAACACAACCTGTTGCCGATAATAAAACAAAAGAAGGTAAAGCGGCAAACCGCAGAGTTGAGTTTATTAAACTATAAGAAAGAAAACAACCACCATGAAATACATCCTGTTTACTGTTCTGCTGTTGTTAAACGTTTCGGTGTTTGCACAAACACAGGTAGACGTCAACAAAATGATGAAGATGACGCCTGCTGAGCTGGAAGCGTACAAGAAAAAGATGATTCAGCAGCAAACTGCCAAGGCACAGCAAATGGCTGAGCAATACAATCTCAACGTTAACACATCTGTACTTCCAAACGTAGAAATAAAACCGCCGGTTAAAGATGTAAAGCGCCTGGCACTCATTCCGGTTAAACCACCTACACGAACCGAACTGGTTACAGGTTTACAGCAATCGGTTCAGCAGGTGCAGAAAGGTATACCAGCACCAACGGTAAAAGAAGTGGAACAGTTTGTTGCATCGAAAAGCATTGCGCAAATACACGATGCAGCCATCTCTACTTTCTACAACAACAACTCTACGCAGGGCGTGTTGATGATGATGAAGGCTGTTGCTGCACATCCCGATTCGTTGCAGATGATGAACAACCTTGCTGCCATGTACAACATGATTGGTGTGCAGCAAAAAGCAGTACCCCTCTTGCAATATTGTTTACAGCAATTGCCCAACAGCAGTATTGTCTTAAATAATCTTGGACAGAGTTATTATGGCCTCGGTGATCTGTTTACGGCTGCTGCTTATTTGCGTAAATGTCTTGATATCGATTCGCTCAACATCGAAGCCAACCACAGCATGGGCATGCTGCACTATTTCAAAAAAGAATACGATGCAGCCATGAAGTATTTCGAGCGGGAGTTAAGTGTGGCGTATCGTCGCAGCACTATGGCTATGGCGTATAAAATGGGTAAGAAATTTAACCTGCGTGCATTGGCCCAACGCCGTAACCAACGGAAAGGAGCGAAACAAAAAGATGCGTTTGAAGAAATCACACTCGGCAAATTTTCGTTACCGCATTTTCCGGGTTCAGCAAAAGAAATTACTGCAAACAAAGGCGAGTACGAAGCATTTACACAAAGTGTACAGGCCGAAATGATGTTTTGGAAAGAAAATGCAAGAGTGGTGTTAGCCAATGCACCCAAAGGCGATGTATACCCGGGTGTGTATCACGATTTGGTTGATGCCATGCTGGAAGAACTGGATGAAGAATTTACACCCGACTATCTGAACCCGTATGGTAACAGTGAAGCAGCCGTTGCGCAGGAAATTGTGCAGCGCAATGCAACAGCAATTATCTCCGTTAAATGTCCCGAAGCTCCTCCGGGCAGCAGCCTGCAGGTACAACAGGAATTTAGTATTGCCTGTTGCGAAAATCAACGACGTCCGTTGGCCAATCAGTTAGTGAGTGAGCTGGGCAGTCACATCAAACCATTATTCGATCTGGGTTTGCTTCGCTGGAAATCGTACATCAATCAAATGGTAGCCATTGTACAGTTAGATCCCAGTGCTGCCAACCAGGCAATGGTATACAATGCAGTGTCGGGCTATTTTACGTATCTCAGCACAGCGTTGCTTTTTTATACGGGTGGCGAAGTCAACAATCTGCTGGTTGATTGTGTGCCGAATTATAAACCGGTTGATCTCGACAGCCTGGTTCAATCTGATCGGGAATGGCGGATGAATTGTCCGTCGTGGTTGAATATTGAAATAGATCTCGGTGGTGCTGCTGTTAAAGCCGATTGTAACAAATATGCCATTGAAGCGGGCGAAGGGATTATGGCCGGTTTTGAACATGAGTTTAAAAGCGGCAACTCAACACTGCTGATTGGCGTTGGTGCAAAAGCAGAGTTTCTGGGTATAGCTAAAGCAGAAGCGAAAAGCCAGTTCTATTTTACATTCGATAAGAACAAAACCTTTTCCGATTGGGGTATAAAGAACACGGGTGAGTTGGGTATTTCCGGCACACCACTTCCGATCGGTGGTATTAAAGTAGGTGGTAATATCGCCGGTATTGAAATCAGTAACACACATAGTTTAATGAGCGGCGCCTACGAAGAGAGTTTTGAAACAAAAGGTGTCATAGCCGCCATCTTCAATAAAAATTAATGGTTGCTAACCTTCTTTTATGAAACAAATCAACAGCCGCATTTTGCGGATTGCCTGTTACCTGCTCGCATATAGTTTGCTTGCAGCAAAGCGTCAAAAGAGCTGAACTGTAGAAATCGCTGTATCAACTGCGGTTTACGGCGTACAAACGGGTTGCGCCCAACAAACGAATCGTTTACATTTGAGAAGCTAAAACTTCGCACTTGTATAAACTCGTTGTCACCTGTTTCTTTTGCCTTTCTCTGTTTGCTGTACAGGCGCAAAAACCGCTGCAGTTTTCATTTACACATTATACCTCCGAAACAGGTTTAATGTCGAACCAGATAACAACGATGGTGCAGGACGAGCAGGGTTATTTGTGGATTGGTACAACCGATGGGTTGCAGCGTTACGATGGGGTGCGTTATAAAATATTCAGGCATATTGAAACCGACAGCACCAGCATACCATCGAACCATGTACAACAGCTCCTCATCGATGCAAAGAAACGAATCTGGTTACTGGCGGGCGATGGTACAGTGGGCATCTGGGATCATAAAAAGCTCCGGTTTAAACAGGCAGCTGTGCGTTACAAACATCCCAACATTCAATATGTACAAAAGGGTCTTCGTGTTGATGAATACGGCCATGTATTCTACCACATGCCCTCGATTGTTACACTTACGTTTCACGAACGCCGAAACGAATTTTCGGAGAAACATAATTTCTTCAAAACAAAACCGGGCACGCTCATCGCCGAGTTTGTACAGCAGCCGGGCACAAAGCGTTACTGGATCTCCATTCATGGTGGTGGTTTGGCGGTGTATAACGATGTTACCAAAACCATCAGCTATGCCGGGCGCAATGTAGAAAAAATAAAAGCCATTGATTTTTACGAAGGAGCAATCCGTCCGTATAATATTTTTTTCGACAAACAAAACCGTTTATGGTTTCAAAGCTGGGGACCGGGCTTTCCTGAGTTATTTTCCTACGATCTGAAACAGGAAAAACCATTGCTGGAAAAAATCAACTTTCATACAAAAGAGCGTGGTTATTACGAAACACGACCTTTTTTCCTGCAAAAAAACGGAAATGTATGGATCAGCGGTTTAAAAGTACTGGCCCGTTTGAACGAAACAAGCAAACAGTTTGAGTTTGTTGAAATGGGAAGCAACAACCGGCATGGCATTGATGCGATTTCCATTGCGGGTATGTACGAAGACAGGGAACAAAACATCTGGATCGCCACCGGCAACAATGGTCTTTACCGCTTTAATCCGCAGGAAGAATATTTCACCAACATTAAGCACATCAATCATGCGTCCGGTAAAGAAGGGGTTGGTTCGGTGATGTCGTTTATGGAGCTGAACGATGGTACTGTATTAATGGGTACCTGGGGCGATGGTTTGTACCGGTACGATCAACAGTGGAACCAGGTGCCGTTAAACATCAACGGCATTGATAATAAAAATTATTACTCGGCCTGGAGCATGTGCCGCTCGAAAGACAGTACAACAATCTGGATGGGATTACAACCATCTGTTGCAAAACTCGATTTAAAAAAGAACCGGTTTACCGTTTACTATCCAACCTCACTTCCGCAAAAAACAGTCCGTGCCATTACAGAAGATGTGTATGGTAACTTATGGATGGGTTTAAACGGAAACGGTGTATACAAATGGAATGCACAGAAAGGAAAAAACGATTTTAATGCAGGTATTGAAAAAATAACTTTTATCCCCGACAGAAACGTTAACCAGATTGTAAACGACCGCAAGGGTCATATCTGGATTGCAACTGCTACCGATGGTGTTTTTGTAATAGATCCGGCAACAAACAAACAGGTACTCGGCTTTCATGCAACTGCAACAGGTGCCTACAAGTTGCCGGAAGAAGCTGTTTCGGGCATATTGCAGTACAACGATACAGCCATGCTTATTTCAATGGGCAAACGCATTGTGCTGTACAACACGGCAACCAAAACAACACGGCTGATCGTTCATCCGGCAAACATCTCGGGCTATATCGCTTCCATGGAAAAAGACAATGCTGGTTACTTGTGGGCTACAACCAGCAATGGATTGTACAGGATTGATATGCACACAAAAGTGGTCATCCGTTTCGATCGTACCGATGGCATGGACAATGATCATTTTGTACTTGCATCCTCTTACAAATTCAACGATGGCCGTTTGTTATTTGGCTCGCCGGGTAATGCAGTTGTATTTCAGCCATCGGCCATGCGTTTGTCAGAACCCGTTTTGCCTGCAGTTGTAATCAACGAATTTAAAGTACTCAACCGGCCACTGCTGGTAGATTCGTTATTGCAACAGCCGCAAATTGTTTTACAACATCAGCAAAACTCCATTGAAATTGCTTTTGCTACCATGAATGTTACCAACTCTTATCTCATCCGTTTTAAAATGGAGAAACTGGATAAAGAATGGCGTGTATCCGAACGTGATTATACAGCAGTCTATTCTTACCTGCCGCCCGGCACTTACCGTTTTTTAATAAGGGCAGAAGATGCAAATATGAAAGCAGGCCCCATAACAACGCTTACGATTGTAATCAAACCTCCCTTCTGGAAAAGCTGGTGGTTTTATGGGTTGCTTGTATTACTGGGTGCAGGTCTTTTATACTGGATTGATAAGGAACGGATGAAACGGAAAGAAGTAATGCAGCAAATGCGTACTTCCATTGCAAACAACCTGCACGAAGAAATTAATATTGCGTTGAACAATATTAACATGCTCAGCGAAATGGCCCGTATTAAAGCAGACAAAGACGCCGAAAAGTCGAAAGAGTTTATTGAGCAGATCCACAGCAAGAGCCACCACATGATTATTGCAATGGATGATATGCTGTGGAGTATTGACCCCGATAACGATAACATGGAAAAAACCGTGTTGCGTTTAAACGAATACATAGCTGCACAAAACAACCGCAGCAACAGCAGTTACGAACTGCAGGTAGATGAACGTATTCTGAAGCTGAAACTGAACATGCAGCTGCGCCATGAAACATTTTTATTGTTTAAAGAAACCATCAGTGCATTAATAAAAGCCGGCGTGCAACAGTGCCGCATTTATATTGGTTTGGAAAAAGGCCATTTACTGTACACGGCCGAATTCAGCAACGATGGGTGCGATATGCAGCAGCTCACCAATTTGCTGCAGAGTAATGAAATGACAAGGCGGCATTCGTCGTTAAAAGCAACTTTGGACAGTAATCTGCATAAAAGCCATTCCATCTTATCGCTGAAGGTGCCGGTCGATCAGCAGTGAACCTGAACGGCAGTTCATACAGGTAATGGTGCAGTTCATAACGGATGGACCGTGGTATTTAACCGCCGTTGGGGAATTTTACAACGGTGTTAAAACAAACAACAACGGCAAACGGCTTGTACTGTAACCGGTACAATTCGTTCCGGCATTTTGTCAATTGATGTGGCCATTGCTGCAACCGGTTGTTTCCACCCAACTAAAAACCCGGAAAACGTATTAATTTGTAAAGGAAGATGCAGTTTAGCCTACCGAAATATACAAGTAAAGACTACCTGGTACTGGCCGTCGTAATTGTGCCGTTCAGTCTGTTTATTAATATGGTTGCTTTTCAAATGAACCTGTTAAGCAGTCTAGGGTATTTTTTGGTTACCACGCTTTCTACCATGTTTGCCTTTTCCATTTTCTTTACTGTTTGCGGCGCTGTAGCTGTGTTAATGAAAAAACGTTTTCCTGCAGAGAAACAGGTAGGCACCCGCCTTGCCCTTATGATCTCGAGTTTCCTAATCATGTCGGGCTTGTTTTTATTCCTGCTGTTTAATGTGTATGCCGCAATTCCTTATTTCCGGTACAGCTTTAACGAAAACAATTTTGTGTGGGCTTATTTTTCGCTTGGCATCGGCAACATCTTTCTTACTTTTTTACACGAGGGCATCGATCGTTACGAAAACTGGACAAAAAGCCGGGACGAAACCAATAAGCTGCGGGCCACTTATCAACGCAGTCGTTTACAGGGATTACGCAGCCAGGTTAATCCGCATTTTCTATTTAACAGTCTCAACTCACTTTCCAGTTTAATCAGCGAAGAAGGCGATGATGCCGAAAAGTTTTTAGATGAAATGAGCAAAGTGTACCGGTATATGCTCCGCAGCGAATCAGATACCATGGTTACACTAAACGAAGAGTTGAAATTTTTAGAGTCGTATTATTTTTTATTATCGGCCCGTTACGGAAACGGTTTGCAAATGAGCACACAAATAGCCGATGAACAACGGATGTTGCTGCTGCCCCCTCTTTCGTTACAGGTAATTATTGAAAACATCATTACGCAAAACAGCATCAGTAAAACAACACCGCTGCGCATCAGTATCACAGCTATGGACAGCAGTTTGTTTATACTCAACAATATTCAACCCAAAACAATTAAAGATGATCTGGAATCGGATGCTGCACTGGACAACCTGTTGAGTAAATACCGTTTACTTAATCAGCAGGCACTTGTTACAGAAAAAGAAACCGAACGCATCATTCGTTTACCGTTATTACAGCAACAAGAGGAGGTAGTTGTATGAAGCTGATTAAACCTCCAAAGCTCGAATTGTATTCGTTTTTATTTTCAATGCCGCTGATTGATGTGGTGTTGAACCTGATCATGTACAAGGATCGTTTCTGGACCGATAAACAGGTGTGGCTGATTTCGTTTCCGCTCATTTTTATTTGTGGCACAATAACCTGGTACCTGCATGTACAATACGCCAGTTATGTAGAACAAAAGTTTCCCGATCTGTCGCAAACCAAACAACGCATTATCTGGAAATGTGCGGTTTTCTTTTTAGTGATGCAGCCGGCAGTGGCGCTTATTTTTTTAAGCTGGGATTATTTTGGCGTACTTGGTTACCAACTGCAGAAAAGCGATCTGTTTAAAGGATTGTTACTCGGCTTTTCGGTAAACCTCATTTTCGAAACACTGTACGAAGCCGATTATGCACTCAGAAAATACAAAGAAAGCAATGCCGAAAAAGAAACCCTGCTGGAGCTTTCATTGCAAACAGAATTTGATGCGCTTAAAAACCAGGTGAACCCGCATTTCTTATTTAACTGTTTCAATACACTTTCATCCTTGATTGCGGTAGACAGGCAGCGGGCCGAAGATTTTTTAAATGAACTGAGTATTGTATATCGCTATCTCTTGCGTAATAACGAAGAAGGACTCAGCACCTTGCAAAACGAAATTAATTTTATAAAATCGTATTACCGTTTACTGCAAACAAGACACGGCGAAGCCGTGCAGCTGCACATTGAAATAGATAAACGTTACGAGCCCTACCTGTTGCCTTCGTTAACACTGCAACTGCTGGTAGAAAATGTAGTAAAGCACAATGCGCTGTCGAAAAACAAACCACTGGTAATAGATATTTTTACCATGGCCGGTAACAAGCTGGTTGTAAACAACAACCTGCAACGCCGGTCGGTAAAAGCACCCAGCAATCATGTGGGCCTCGATAACATTAAAACCAAATATGCTTTATTAAAACAAGCAGGCTTCCAGGTAATGGAAAACGAAAAAAACTTTACGGTGGTACTGCCGTTGATCTGGAAACCGGTTGATGCAGAAAGCGAACGCTTACGAAAAGAGAAGCTGTTTACAAATCATAACCATTAAACCCTGTTGTATGAACATCTTAATTGTTGAAGACGAAGAACTGGCGGTAAAAAAATTACAAAAAACATTAGCGGCTGTTGATGATACAGCTGTTGTACTCGCATCAACCGACAGTATTAAAAGTACCGTTGAGTGGTTACAGCAAAATCCGCAGCCCGATCTGATCCTGATGGACATTGAGCTGGCCGATGGACAGAGCTTTGAAATATTTAACCTGGTTGATGTAAAAAGCCCGGTGATCTTTACCACCTCGTATGATGAGTATGCATTAAAAGCATTTAAAGTAAACAGTGTTGATTATTTGCTGAAGCCGATACAGAAAGATGAGTTGCAGGCAGCATTAACCAAGTATAAAAAATTACAGAGCAATGCCAGGCCCGATATCAGTCTCGACAGCCTGGTAAAAGAACTGCAGCAAAAACTACAACCCAAAGAATACCGCAAACGGTTTTTGGTTAAGCATGGTCAAAAACTGGTAAGTGTGGAAGTGGAAGACATAGCTTACTTCTACAGCGATGGTCGTTTGAACTTCTTTAAAACAAAAGACAATAAAAAATTTGTGGTTGACTATACCATGGATGAACTCGAAGACATGCTCGACCCGGAACGTTATTTCCGCATCAGCCGTTCGTTTTATGTATCGGTCAACAGCATCGATAAAATCGACGATTACTTCGGCAATCGTTTAATCCTGAGTCTTCTTCCAGAAGTAGATAAAGAAGCATTGGTAAGCCGTGAAAAAGTTACCGAGTTTAAAAAATGGATGGGCAAATAAGCACATCACTTTACTGCAAAAGCTCCACCCTGTGTGGAGCTTTTTTTATGTCTGCCACAATTCATCCGCCTGTTCTTTCAATTCAGGCATATGACCGGCTGTTTATTTCACCGGCTTTTTCATTTTTGCAGTTATTCATCACATAAAACCTTTCATCATGCTAAAACATCTTTTCCGCAAACGCAGCTGGCATTTTTCAGCAGCTTCGGGTATGGTAGCCTGCTGCCTTACCGTATTTTTTCTTTATTCGTTTACGACGAAACATCTTGCTGCCGATTTTTTACAGCAGCTGGGTATTACCAAACAAACTGCCAATGAAAAAATCGGCAATGGTTTTTTAGGTGGCTCGTTTGATGCCTACGGTATTAAAAACCTCAAAAACATTCCGGCTGCAGCAAGAGTAACCCTTACCAAAGAAATAGCTGCTTACAGTAAACAGTATGTACAGTCTGCGGAATACATCAAACAGTATAACGAGTTGCGCAATCAGCACAAACCCGAATTCAAAGCCATTCAAACGCCGGAAGAAATGCAGAAAGAGTCTGTTGCACAATACAAAAAATCGGTGGCAGAAATGGAGCAATCGGTGAAAACAGCCGATGCAACCATGAAGCCGGTTTTTGAAAAAGTGCTGGCCGATGCAAAAAAACAATTGAAAGAAGCCGAAGATCCCAACAATAAATATGTAGCCAACTATCGTAAAAATTATGAAGCAGCTGTACAACAAAACAAAGCCGGTTACGATCAGCAAATGGCACGTTGGGAGCAGGAGTATCCCGCCAATCATTTACAATATGTAAAAAAGCGCTTGCAAAATTTCCTGGCCCAAACTGCCGATGTTGATTTTGATGCACAAACAATTGAAAAAAACGGAAAGAAATATTTTACAAACCGTGCCTACGAAAGCAAAGGCACGCATTGGAAAATGGCGTATCGAGCAGGTAAAGAAGTGGTAACTACTGCACGTGAATTTGTCGAAAGCTGGTTAAAAGAAATCAACTGATCAACAAAAGTACTTCATTGATAAAACCTGTTTGTACAAACAGGTTTTTTTATGCGTGTTACGCTCTTGTTACATTTCATACATGCAAATAATCAATTGAAACAAGACAGGCTTTTTCTGTGCCTGCAACGGTGGCATCTTTGCGCTGTTAACTTATAACACTGTAAAAAAAGAACAGTGTATTCATCATCATTAAACCTTTCATCAATGAAAAAGTTATTGTTCGTTTTCACTGCAGCTGCAGTGGTACTCACTTCTTGTACAAAAGAAAAAGGCGAATCAAAAGCCGGTATTTTTAAAGGACCCGAAACAACCATGCACGAGGGTAAAGCCTGGACATGGGTGCAGTTAGATAAAGACGGTAACCCCGAAAGAGTGGCCATTGCTGTTAACGAAGATGCATTGAACAGTATGCCTGCCGACGATGGCAGCGGCGGTGCCGGTCACGATCACGACAACAATGTTATCCTTTCTTTTCCATCACAGGCTGCAAACATTGCATTTAAACATGTGTGGGCAAACTGGAATCCTGCAGGTCATCCGCCGGCAAACATTTACACCAAGCCGCATTTCGATTTTCATTTTTACACCGTTTCATCTGCAGAAAGAGAAACCTTTGTTGATCCGGCAAAACTTGCTGCAAGCGTACCGGCCGAATATCTGCCAGCCAATTACATTGGTATCGATCCTGTTCCAACAATGGGCAAACATTATGTAGATGTTACGTCGCCTGAATTAAATGGCCAGCCTTTTACCGAAACATTCATTTTGGGTTCTTACGATGCGAAGATTAATTTTTACGAGCCAATGATTACACTCGATTTTTTAAAGGCAACGACAAATTACGAACGCAACATTCCGCAACCGGCTAAGTACCAGCAAAACGGTTATTACCCAACAAAAATGCGTATTCAAAAAGCAGGACAGGCAACCAACATCATCCTCGAAGGTTTTGTTTACCGCACTGCATCTTAATCAAAACGCTTCCTGTTCAATTGTTCATAAAAACCGGTGTTCCCGTAAGACCATCGGTTTTGCTTCTAAACAAAAACACTATGCAACGCTATAATATTTTTTACCAGGTACATAAAGGGCTGCGTGCACTTTTGTACGATACCATGATGAAATTGCAGCAAACCGATTTCACAAACGAAAAAGAGGCCGCTGCAGTAACTGCACAAATAACCACGGTACTGGATTTGTTTGATGCACATGCACACACCGAAGACCATTTCATTTTACCCGAAATAACGGCTTATGAACCTTCGGTTGTAGCCTTATTTGAGCACGAGCATGTGCAGGATTTAAAACTAAGTTCCGGCCTGGCAGATATGCTGAAAGCATTTTCATTGTGTATTTCCGACGAATCAAAAAAACAAATCGGCCGACAGCTGGAACAGTCTGTTGCTGCCTTTGTAAATTTTAACCTGGCTCATATGGCCAAGGAAGAAGATGTATTGAACAAAATTTTATGGCGCTACTATACCGATGAGCAGCTGCACGAAGTAACCATGAAAATTCTGGCGCATGTCGATCCGCAACTGATGCCGCTTTACAATAAGTGGATGATGCAGGGCCTCACCAACAGCGAAATCAAACAATGGCTCGTGCAGGTGAAAAACAATGCGCCCGATTTTGTATTCCGGGGTATGATGGAGCTTGCCGCCGCAGAATTACCGGCCAACCGTTTGGCCATTATCCAGGCTGGCTTAGCCGAAGGCGCTATGTTAGCCGCCTGATCATTCCCGACCCATTGCCTTTAAACGGGCAACCGCCGGTTCCTTTCGGTCAATCGCTTTGGCCGAAAGGAACATTTTTTTGCTGCAAACCATCCCTCCCGCACAAAACCGGTTACGAATGAGCCGGTTCTCTCCTTTTTTCCCGGTTCAGACACGGATTTTTCCCGTTCAAACATTGATTTAGGTTTTTTAACATATAAATTACATGTACATACATACAATTTCTGCATCTTTGGGTTCTAAATCAATCGAACAATGAAGAAATTATTATTTGTGCTGATCGCAGGTGCGGGAATTGCCAGCCTCTCAGCTTTCTTACCTAAGCAGGAATCTGCAACCGTGAACGTACCTGCTGTACAAACGCCTACCAAATGGACACTCGACAAATCGCACTCAAATGTTCGCTTTACCGTAACACATATGGTGGTGTCTGAAACAGATGGTTCGTTCAAAATTTTTGACGGAACAGTAGAGCATACAAAAGCAGACTGGAGCGATGCGAAAATCAACTTTACAGTTGACATCAACTCCATCAACACCGACAACGAAAACCGTGATAAGCATTTGAAAAGCGATGACTTTTTCAATGCAGAGAAATTCCCTACTGCAAAGTTTGTAGGTAAAACATTTAAACCACTCGGTAACAACAAATACGAACTGGTGGGCGATTTAACGATTCGTGATGTAACAAAGAGCATCAAGTTTGATGTGAAGTTTGGTGGTATTTCTGCCAGCACACGTGGCGATAAAGCCGGTTTTAAAGCAACAACTACCATCAACCGTTTCGATTACAACCTTAAATGGGATCGTGCTACAGAAGCAGGTGGCCTGGTTGTAGGGAAAGATGTTGAGTTAACAGTGTTAGTGGAGCTCAACAAAGCAAAATAAACAAGTTAGTTTTGGTTAATAAAAAAGTGCCTCACAATTGTGGGGCATTTTTTATTGCAGTACCCGGTGCAAGTTGCGGGCAAACGAAAAGGCCATCTTAAGTAAGATGGCCTTTTCTGTATTTCGATTGTTCAATTATAAGACTAACACACCCGAAGCAACAAACTGTACTTCTTTTTTTGCTTCTTTAATTTGCTTAATCTCTTCTTTGGTTTTACCTGCATCGCCGGCATAGTGCTTTTGCTGTTTCACGCTCACCTCTTTTACTTTGGCTTCACCTTCCAGTACTACTGTTTGGCCCACAATATTCTTGGGCATAAAGAAACCATAGTCTTTAAACTTCACCATTACTGTTTCGCCGTTGGCTTTCTCAACTTTCATCCAGCATCCTTTTTCCTGGCATACTTCGGTTACCTTACCGGTAATTTTTCCGTTAAAGCTGCCGTTTTTTTGTACCTGCTCATCCATAGCAGCTACTGTAATTGCATCTTTATTTTCGGTACCTGCGCCGTAAGTAACGCCTTTTCCTGCAGGCTTCGGATCGTTTTGTGCCATCGCAGCAACGCTTACAAAAGCGGCTGTCATCAGTAAAAACAGTTTTTTCATGCTTTTCATTTTTTATGAGGGGTAAAGTTAACAAGCTTCCCGAAGCTGACAAATGTTGGCTGTTAAATTTCTTTGGGAAGCTGGATTAACGGAGCAAAACAAAAACATGCGTATTTTATTAATAAAAAGTACAGTTCCATAAAACCGGTTCAACTTCCCACCTTTTTTTCAGTAAAAGATTTTTGTCTTTATCGTAAAACTTAGCTGTTGTTGGCGTTCTCGCCAACATAAGCAAAAAGCCGCTTTTTCGTAACACAAAGCCACAACCGAAGCGTCATTGCGAGGCACGAAGCAATCTGCTCGGCAACATTCGTTCCTTCTTTTCTTCTCAGCAATGTCTCTCCCTATACCTGGTTGCTGTTTCGCACAAAGCCTGTGGAGGACGTTGCGTACAAGAAAATTACTTTTATAAAACAAGCAACGTACCCCGTTAAGCTTAGTACAAATAGTATACTTCAATTATTGGGAGACGTTGCTTGGAAAAAAGCTTGCAACTGCTTTCTTCTCCGGATCGCTTATACAAGAACCAGTACGTATGAAAACCGTTCTATTTTTTAATTACAACTGTGCGTGAAACCTTGCCCGCTGTATGCCATTGCACAAAATAAACTGCACTGGGCAACTTTTCAGTAGCCAACACAAAACCATTATGCAAATAGGTTACCGGTACAGCATACAATCTTCCCGCAACATCCATTACCTGTATTCCCTCTGCCCTGTTACCATTACTGCTTTTGGTTTCCACAAACAACCTGTTCACAAACGGGTTAGGGTATGCAACCGAATTATTTTGCCCTGTACGCTGCACAAGTACTACGGCCGAATAACTGAAATGCCCGTTTATATCAACCTGTTTCAATCGGTAAAATGCACTTACAGGTAGTATACCTTGTGCATCAACATAACTATATTCCTGTGGGCTGTTACTGTTTCCTTTACTGTTTACCACGCCGATTTTTTCAAAACGTATACCATCGGTACTACGCTCAACTTCAAAATGACTGTTATTGAATTCATCTGTACAAATCCAGTTAAGCCTGTTTAATCCTCCTTCTGCTTTTGCGTAAAAACCACCAAGCGTTACGGGCAACGTAGGTAAATTACCAAGCAGTCTGAAATTATCTGCGGCCATTTCTTCCGTACCACTACCGTTGGCAAAAACATTCAATCGTAAATCCAATACGCTGCCCGTACCAGGAATATTTGCAGAAAACTCGGTAAAAGCATAAGTCAAATCGGCTCCGTCTCCAACCAAATCACCTGTAGTTTCTAATTTCAACGTTTGCGTTTGCCCGGTTGTGCCTGCATAAAAGGCAATAGCCTTGGTCCATGCGCCTCCATCAATACGGTATTCCACTGCCATATAATCCTGGTTTGCGCCAAAGGAAGCTCCCTCCCAGTTAGAAGCGAATGAACCGTTTGCTGCAAACAAACCTCTGAACACTAAATTGATCCGGCCAGTAATGTTTATTCCCGACCAGGTTACTTGTTGATTGGCACTTGCTGATCCATTAACACATATTGGGCTGGCATCAACATCTTCGAAAGCCCAGAACTTACTTCCTTCCATACCGCTGTAGGTTCCGCTTATTAAATTGATGCCTGCTGTATTTGTTCTGAAAAAATAGCTGTTGGCTGGTGGCCCTCCACACGAAAAGTTCGTACTGGGTGTTCTGCTTCCGCTTGAAGGAGCCCCGCTGTCTTCAAACGTATCGTTCCAGAAAAGTGTTTGACTGTAAGTACTGCAGTAAAGAAAGAAAAAAGATGCTGCTAAAATAAAACGCATAACAGAGATGATTTTGGGTTTGTAAAATGAGAATAATGTGCTGCAACAATTCACCTCATCCAGCCACACGATCCTGTGTAGTTGACCATAGTTAAAAAAATGATGGCGTAAAATTTAAAATGGAACAACCTGATGGTTCATTTTCAGAACATAGGTATCAGGAAAAGAATAGGTACAAAGGAGAGTAAAGATCGATGCATGCAAAAGGATTTTATAGATTTTAAAACTCACGCAAATATATTATAATTTTTTTACACTTAAGTAGTAGTTGCTACGAAAACAAATAAGAGTTTTTGCTTATTTATTCCTGTGTTTAATTGAAGTCTCAGGCATTGGTCTCTGAATGTAAAAGCTATACTTTTTAAACTTGACTTCCCAGCAATGTCTGTACCTGTGCCTGGTTGCTGTTTCGCACAAAGCCTTCTTCTCAGCAATGTCTCTCCCTATACCTAAGCTGCTGTTACGCACAAAGCCTGTGGAGGACGTTGCCCATAAAAAAATTACTTTTATAAAACACGCAACGTCCCCATTAAGCTTTGTACAAATAGTATACTTCAATTATTGGGAGACGTTGCTGGGAAAAAGCTATTTCAGGACAAGCCAAAAGCCCGGATCAAGGCAAGATCAAGCATAGATCAAGCGTATATAAAGCATGAAACACCTAAAAATCCGACACACCTCAACCTCAACCTTAACATCAACCTTAACCTGCAACCACCCCACCCATAACTTCCCGGCTACCCCCACATCCTTCGTTCATCCTTCGTTGCTAAAGCCACCATAAAGGCAGGATAAAGCGTACTAAAAGCGCTCAACAGCTCCAGATCCAGCCGGACAATTGTTCCCAAAAAGGGAAGTTGCAGCCCGAAAGCCCGCTTGCCCAAAACAATTTTGCTAAATAATTTGGTTTCCAAAAAATTTAGTTTTAGTATTGCTAAATAAACTAGTGTGTACAAACAAAACAAACCCGTTATGGAAGAGACTTTAATTTTGGAGAAACCAAAAAAGGAAAAAATGAGTAAAGAGAGCAACATGAACAATGAAAAGCTCAAGGCATTAAAGCTCACCATCGACAAGATTGATAAAGATTTCGGCAAGGGCAGTGTAATGATGATGAACGAGAAAGGCGTGCACGAAATCGAAGCGATTTCTACCGGCTCTATTGGCCTGGATACTGCGTTAGGTATTGGCGGTATCCCCAAAGGAAGGGTGATTGAAATTTACGGCCCTGAGAGTAGCGGTAAAACAACCATTGCTACGCATATTATTGCCGAAGCACAGAAGAAAGGCGGTATCTGCGCCATTATTGATGCGGAACATGCGTTCGACAGTGTGTATGCGCAAAAATTAGGGGTGGATGTAGATAATCTGCTCATCTCCCAACCCGATTATGGCGAACAGGCATTGGAAATTGCCGATCGTTTGATTCTTTCCGGTGCATTGGATGTTGTGGTGATTGACTCGGTGGCAGCACTGGTACCAAAAGGTGAACTGGAAGGCGAAATGGGCGATAGCAAAATGGGTTTACAGGCCCGTTTAATGAGCCAGGCCTTACGTAAACTCACAGCAACCATTTCTAAAACAAACACCATCTGTATTTTCATTAACCAGCTCCGTGAAAAGATCGGTGTCATGTTCGGTAACCCCGAAACAACAACCGGTGGTAACGCTTTAAAATTCTATGCATCGGTTCGTTTAGATATTCGCCGTATGAGCCAGATAAAAGATGGCGATGAAGCAATCGGTAACCGTGTAAAAGTAAAAGTGGTAAAAAACAAAGTAGCACCTCCGTTCAAAGCAGCTGAGTTCGATATCATCTTCGGAGAAGGCATCAGCAAAACAGGTGAAATCATTGATATGGGTGTTGACCTCGCCATTATTCAGAAAAGCGGTAGCTGGTACAGCTATAATGGCGATAAACTCGGGCAGGGTCGTGATGCAGTAAAACAACTCATCATGGACAACCCCGAAATGTCGGCAGAAATTGAAGCAAAAATTCGTGAAAAGATAAAAGAAATTCAAAGCGGCGCTGCTGCTTCGTAAACTTCGGGTTTGTTTGTAAGTACAGGTCTTTCGTTAGCAGCAATGCAAAGCGAAGGACCTTTTTCTTTTTCAACCCTTCCTCGCTACACTCATCAATCCTGTTTACGCCGGCTGCACCTGTTCAATTGCAAAAGCACAAATACATGCTTTTGACCGCTTATCGTTTACAGGATTCAAACGTATAAGCAGCCGATCTTTCTGCCTGTTCTTTTAGTAGCTTTCCTTTCTAAACCAACTTCAATGCTTACCAAAATTAAGTGGCTGCTCCTTGCTGCTCTTCCATGTTTTGCAATGGCCCAGCAGGCAGATACTATTTCAAAACAGGATATTCAAACTGCAGCCCGAGTACTGGCGCTCGATTTTACCGAACCCGAACTCGACAGTATGTTGCGGGACGTACGGGATAACCGCAAAGAGTACAGCAAAATGCACAGCCTCCCGCTCAACAACAGCGTACCCATGACGCTGTGGCAAAGCCCCGTATTACCCGGCATGCAGTTTAACAGCAAACAATTGCCGGTACAATGGAACATCCCCGCCAATGTTGTTATGCCAAAAAACAAAGCCGACCTGGCTTTTTACAGCATCCTGCAACTGGCATCGCTCATCAAAAACAAAAAAATCTCATCGGTAGAGCTTACTAAATTTTTCATAGAGCGCATCCGCCGCTATGGCGATACGCTGCAATGTGTGATAACAGTAACAGAAGAAATTGCCCTGCAGCAGGCAAAAGCCGCCGACGCAGAAATAGCCAAAGGAAAATACAGAGGGCCTTTGCACGGCATTCCGTACGGACTAAAAGATTTGTTTGCTGTAAAAGGAACCAAAACAACCTGGGGTGCAGCTCCGTTTAAAAACCAGCAAATAGAAGAAGACAGTTATGTGTACACCAGGCTTACCGATGCCGGTGCGGTATTAGTAGCCAAGTTTACATTGGGTGCATTAGCCATGGGCGATTGGTGGTATGGCGGCCGCACAAAAAACCCATGGAACCTCAACTTCGGTTCTTCCGGTTCTTCTGCAGGTTCGGCTTCGGCTACAGTAGCCGGGCTTGTACCTTTTGCCATTGGCACCGAAACACTCGGCTCCATTGTATCACCTTCTACTGCCTGTGGCGCCACGGGCTTACGTCCAACTTTCGGTAGTATCAGCCGCAGCGGTGGTATGACGCTTTCCTGGAGTCTCGATAAAGCCGGACCTATTTGCCGCAGTGCCGAAGATGCAGCGGTTGTGTTCAATTACATCCACGGTACCGATGGGAAAGATGCCAGTGCAGTCAACATGCCGTTCAACTACACAGTAAAAAAAGATTTGAAGAAACTCCGCATCGGTTATGCCAAAAACTATTTCGATCGGATAAGGGATACCAGTGCCAACGAATGGAAAGTGCTCAAAGCATTTGAAAAAATGGGCATACAGCTGATACCGGTTACTTTTCCGGATAGTGCTGTGTATACATTCGATATGGTGGGCATCATCATTGGTGCCGAAAGCGCTGCGGCGTTTGATGAGTTAACAATATCCGGTGTAGATGATCAGTTAACACGTCAAAACAAAAACGACTGGCCGAATGCATTCCGCACAGCAAGATTAATTCCCGCAGTAGAATACATTAATGCAAATCGTCATCGCTACTTGCTGATGCAGAAAATGCAAACCTTTTTTGAAACAGTGGATGTGGTTATTACACCAACCTTTGGCGGCAGTCAGTTAGCGGTTACAAATCTTACAGGTCATCCTGCGCTTTGTATGCCGACCGGTTTTAACCAACGCAAATTGCCTACCAGCATCAGCTTTATTGGTAAACTGTACGATGAAGCAACCTTACTGCAGGTTGGAAAACTGTTTCAGGATTTTACAGGTTGGGATGATGTACATCCTGCAATGTTTCAATAACAATAGATCGATATAAAAAAGAGGCTGCTGTAAAAACAGCAGCCTCTTTACGATTAAATCAGGCAGATTAAATACACTTATCTCAGATCTTAGTCAGCAGTTGTTCTTCTTTCTTCAACTGTTGATCATACACAAACGTTCCAAGAGGTAACCACGCAGCAACAAAGGCATACAGGAATTTTTTAAACGGCCATTGATACACTTCCTTTACGTAATACGCCTGTGCTACATACAGCACAAATAATAAACCATGTGCCCAACCGGTATACTTAACAGCCAATGGCCAATCGAACAGATACTTTAAGGGCATGGCAATAAGCAGCAGTACTAAAAAAGAAATACCTTCTGCAATACCTGTTTTGCGTAAGAGTTGAAGTGGCTTAAGGTTCATGAAATGATCAGTGATTACAATCTGTGGTATGGCAATGGTTGGCTTCACGGCAAAAACGATGATTGAGCATGTGTGCTGTAATAATCAACACAACAGCAGGCACCACAAATACAAACGCCGAATAAGGAAACTTCACAAACTGGTTGGCTGTAAACAAAGCCATGGCAACAGAAAACGGAACAAGCGTTCCCCAATGATGGTGATGTTTTTTATAGCCATGCCAAAGCGTGCTGAAGCCAATAACAAACGCTGCACCTAACAGCAATACTTCCACAAACACATTGTGGATGATGTTGACTCCGAATAAAGGAAGGCTGGTAATAAACAACGGCACTACAGCACAGTGGATGGCACAGGCTACAGATGCGGCGATTCCTAAGGCTTCCCAATTGATGCGAAAATTCATAGAAGAGTGCAAAAATACATATTTGCAATTATGTTGCAAATATTATTTTCAAATGCCGTACAGCCTCGTCCGCTTCGTACCTTTGCACTTCATTTTTAATCTATGTCGAAAAAACTGTTCGTATATCTTGGCTTTTTCCTACTCCTGTTAGGTGTTTTTTATCTGGCTATTTTCTGGGGTACCGATCTGTGGCGCAAAAAACTACCTACCATGAACGAGGTAAAAGACTTTGCTTTTGTGAATCAATTAGGTGATACTGTTACCAACCAGCAGGTAACAGGTAAAGTACAGGTGGTTGAATTTTTCTTTACAACCTGCACCGGTATTTGTCCGAAGATGAACACCAATATGGCGGTTATTGCAAAAAACTTTGCCGATGAAGAAGATTTTATCATCCTGAGCCATACAGTTGATCCGGAGAAGGATTCTGTTGCCCGGTTAAAGCACTATGCCGATTCAATGAAAATAGATCCAGCCAAATGGATGCTGTTAACCGGCACCAAAGAAAAATTATATGAAGCAGCCCGTAAGAGCTATTTGTTAGATGATCAGAAAAACGGGCTCGACCCCATTGCCGATCAGTTTATCCATACCCAGCTTTTTGCATTGGTTGATAAAAGCGGTAAGCTGCGTGGTATTTATGACGGACTTGATAAAAAAGAACTGGCAAAACTCAATGACGACATCAGTCTTGTATTAAAAGAGCGGTACGATGGACCACGTTTTGTGAACGGAATTTTTCAAAACAATCCTAATTAATTAATTTTCGGGTATGAGCGATGCAATCAAAGAGTTGCTGAAAAAAAACCACATGAGTGTAACCGACAGCCGGTTACAGATACTCGACATGTTCTATCATGCACCGGGTGCATTGGCGCATGCAGATATTGAAAAGCGGGCCAGCGATAAAATTGACCGTGTAACCATTTACCGAACACTCCAAACCTTCGAAGAAAAAGGAATTATTCATACCATCCCTACCGCCGATAACTCGGTGAAATATGCACTGTGTAAAGACCAATGTGCAGAAGGGCATCACCACGATAACCATGTACATTTTGTATGTGAAAAATGCAGCAAAACCATTTGCCTGGATGATGTGCATGTACCCGAAGTAAAATTGCCCAAAGGTTTTCAGCCACACCAAAGCAATATGGTGGTGAACGGTTTTTGCAGCGAATGCAGAAGTTAACGCTAAGACCTGCCTGGCGGCAGACAGGGTTAAAAAAGAAAAAGAGTTGAAAGAGAAGCCTTGATGTGCTTCTCTTTTTTTATTTATAGCACTGGATCTTAGTCGTATTTCCAAACAACTTCCTCTTTTCCTCCTTCCACTCTTTCATCCTCCTGGCAAATTGTTGCTTCCTCTTTTACTTCTTCTCTCTTTTAAACTCTTAGCTAAAATAAAAATGCCCTGCCGTAGAAACGGCAGAGCATGATTAATGTTCTGATTTAGCACTGCAAATATCGGTATTAATTGAGATTATCCATTTCTGTTTTTACAAAATCCATCAAGGTCTTGATATGGCCGGGCGAAAAATCGAACTTCAGCCCTGCTGCTTCATAGAGCTGCGGCAATGTTTTTGTACCTCCGAGGCTTAGTGCATTGATGTAATGCTGCAGCGCCTCTTGCTGATTTTGCTTGAACTGCATCCACAAGCCAATCGCACCTAATTGTGCAATACCATATTCGATATAATAAAACGGCACCTCAAATAAATGCAGCTGACGTTGCCATTCGTAAGGGCGGAACTGCTCCAACCCTGTGTAATCAATCAGGCCTGTGCTGTATTCATTGGCGAGCTCCATCCATTTTGCACCACGCTCTTCAGCTGTGTGTGCCGGGTGTTCGTACAGCCAGTGTTGGAACGCATCAATACGGGCAATCCATGGTAAAATAGTAAGCACACGTTCCAGTTGTTTAAACTTGGCACGACGCAGCTCTTCTTTGTCTTTAAAGAAGATCGTCCAGTGTTCCATACTGAACAATTCCATGGCCATACTTGCCACTTCTGCAATCTCGGCTCCGTATTCTTTAAAACCTGTCAGTTCAAGATTGTGTGTAAGAAACGAATGAATCGCATGTCCGCCTTCATGTACCATCGTGGTTACGTCATCCAATGTACCGGCAGCATTCATAAAAATAAACGGCGCACCTGTTTCAGCTAACGGCATATTATAACCGCCGGGAGCCTTGCCTTTGCGGCTGTCGAGATCAAAGCGCTTCAGCTCATCCATCTTCCGCAAACAATCAGCAAAGAAAGGATTGAGTTGTTCAAAGCATTCAATTGTTTTTTCGGTTAACTCTGTTCCCGTGCTAAACGGTTGCAATGGCTGAATGCCTTCTGGTTCTGCATCCATATCCCAGGGGCGTAACTGATCTACCCCAATTGCCTTGCGCTGTTCTTCGTAAATAATTTTTACTAATGGAACCACGTGTTGTTTCACTGCTTCATGAAAGTTGAAACAGTCCTGCGGCGTATAATCAAAGCGGCCGAGTTCTTTAAACTTATAATCACGGTAGTTGTTGAAGTCTGCATTCAGTGCAAGCTGATGACGCTTTGCAACCAGCTGATCAAACAGCTTATTCAGTGCTTCACGATCCTGGTAACGGCGGTTCTGTATTTTCATATACACTTCTTCACGCAGCTTACGGTTGGGATTTTCTAAAAACTTCGCTGCCTGCTGCAGTGTGTATTCTTTGCCTTCTACTTCCACCGTCATCTTTCCTGCAATTTGTCCGAACTGTTGTTGCATTACACTCAACTCACTCATAATCGGAATATTCGCTTCTCTGAAGAGGTCAATGCTTTTTTGAATAGAACGCAGGTAAGTAAAATATTTATCAGCATCCAGTTCTTTGGTAAACGCACAGGCTACCAGTTTACGGTTCAGCTTATCGGCATACGGTTGCATTTTAGGTGCAATCTCCACATAGAAATAGTTGAAGGCTTCTTCCAACGCTTTGTTTTCGGTATCGCAGGTCATACGTACCTGGCGCCAGCAGGCATCTTCGCTGATAACAGCCTCCAGCTCACTGCTGTCTTTTAACCATTGTTCCAGGTCGGCTTTGCTGTTAATAGCACGGTCGAGCAATTGTGTAAAGTAGGGCTCCAGTGTATCCCAGGTGGTAATGGTAAAATCGGCAGGTAAAAAATTCCGTTCAATCGGTTTTATATCGGCACTATACATAACAGGTATTTATTGAATGATAAAAAGAAAACGTCATTTCCGGCAATAGAGCACTCAATGCAAATTTCAAAGCAGCTGAGTAGTTCCACAACCCGACATGACGTTCTAAATTAGCTCAGGATTTATCAGAAAGATTAATCTTCTTTCTTCTTCTTGGCGGCTTTTTTCTTGGGCGCTTCCTCCGTTCCTTCTTCTGCAGGAGCTTCTGCTTTCTTCTTCGCCGCTTTTTTTGCAGGCTTAACTTCTTCCACTTCTGCAACAACCGCTTCTTCTACAGGAGCTTCTTCTTCCAGCAACTGCTCGGTTAATTTCAGCTCAATGCCTTTACCGGTAATCACACTAAACCATTTTACCATCTTCTTCATATCGCTGGCGTATACACGGTCAAAATCCAGATCGGGATATACTTTTTCGAAATAAGCTTTTACTGCTTTTGCATCTTTTTCTTCGGGGAGCTTACCGCCATCGGCCTGCATTGCTTTAAAAATGTCAATGAGGTTTACATTTTCACGAATGGTGTATACTTCAATACTTTCCAGGTGCGAAAACTGGTGTTGACGGGTTGAAGCAAACTTGGTTGAATTATCTTCGAGTGAACGTACGATAGCACCATCGTTTTTGCTGCTAACAAGTTCAAACAAGCCGGGCATTCCGGTTACTGCAATTAATTTTCCGTATTCCATAATTTTAAATTCAAGGGGTGCAAGTTAACGGATTTCGTTCAACCCCATTTTAATTTTGCTTGTTAAAGATTGGCTGCTGTTTCTACCCGTTAGATCCCTGTAAATCAATAAAAGTAGCCGCAACAGGCCAAGATTTAGCCAAATTGTTTGCCGATTGTTTGTCGTACAAACTATGAAAGCTAAACAAGAGGTTTACTTATACTACGAAACTGTTTATATTCGTTTATATCAAGTAACCCAAAATCCAGCGATTGCAACAGACAATATCCGAAGTAAATTTCAACCGCATCAGCAACGAACAGGTTGTTTCTTTCATACACGATAACAGGTTGTATAAACTGCACGACTTTGCAGCACTTGAATCATTTTGTCCGAAAACCAATTGCACCAAACAGTTTTACCATCATCATAAAACATTTCATATTCCTGAGCGCATTGAAAAAGTATGGGATGCCTATAAAAATATTCACCCTAAAAAGGCCTGGTGCGGCTCCATGCTGCAGTTTGGCCTGCAATACTGCCGCAACAAGAACGAACTGTCTTATATCGATGATGAGTATGCCGGAGCTAAAGCCGGGCAAATTGTGTTGATTCGTGTAAAAGCGTTGGGCGGTTTGGCAAAAGTGGCGGTGGGGCACGAAATAACTTCCATTGATGATGAGCAGCGTACACTTGAAACAAGCTATCTCGTAAAAGGAAAATCGTTAGGCAGTCAGCGTATACAACTCAGCACCTGTGAAAACGGGCATACCGAAATTTCGCACTACACCATTTACAAAAGCGGCTCCTGGTTAAGAGACAGACTGATTTATCCCTTCTTTCATACCAAAGCCATTCGTGAGTTTCACGGCAACATCCGCAAATCACTGGGTTTAGACTAAGAACACAGTTCAGCTTTTCTTCTTTTCTTTGCGCATGGATCAAAAGATCATCATTATTACTGCACCATCCGGTGCCGGCAAAACATCCATCACCAAACAGTTGATGAAACGTTTTCCACAACTGTCTTTTTCTATTTCTGCTGCAACACGTAAACCGAGAGCACACGAGACCGATGGAAAAGATTATTACTTTATGAGTGTGGAAGCGTTCCAGCAAAAAATTCAGGAAGATGCATTTGTGGAGTGGGAAATGGTGTACGAAGGCAATTACTATGGCACACTGAAAAGCGAAATGCAACGCATCTGGAACAACCAACAGGTGCCCGTTTTAGATATTGATGTAAAAGGCGCCATTCATGTGCAGGATATTTATCCCAAACAAACACTGTCTGTTTTTATAGAACCGCCATCTGTTGAAGAACTGCGCCGCCGACTGGAAAGCCGTGGTACAGAAACAGCCGACTCACTGGAAGCAAGAGTCAATAAAGCTTCGTATGAAATATCATTTAAACATTCGTTTCAGCATGTTATTCTCAACGACGATCTTGACAGGGCTATTGCAGAAGCTATCAGCATTGTTGGTAATTTTATAACGGCCTCTTAATTCCATTTGTATTGTTTTGCAAAAACAGTATTTTTAAGTACTATGATGAATTGGTATTTGTTGATATGGATTGGTGTTAGTATGCTGATGATGGGTTTTTTTGCAGGCCTGCAATCGGCTTTTGGTGCATTAAACCGTTTTTCTGTTGAGCTAAAAAAGAAACAAGGTGCTGCAAGCGGCCGTATTCTCAGTTTCTTTATCGATAATCAAAGTAAGTTTATTGGTGCAGTGCTGGTAGGCTCCACGCTTACACTGGTTGTTTTTGCATTGCTGGTTAACCGTTTTTTTCAGCCCGTTTGGCAGGAAATGCCTTCTTCAATCAAAAACTCGGCGCTGTTACGTTTAGGCCTCGATTTTCTTACCGGCGGTACCATTGCATTGTTGGTATACACCATTTTCAAAGCTTACTTCCGTAAAAAAAGCAATGCTGCACTTTCATTTTTTGCACGTATTGCTTATGCTTTTTATCGTCCTTTTTCATCCATTGCCTCTTTGTTTGTAGGCATTGCCAGCTGGATTTTGAAATATCTTTTTGATGTTCGCATCAACGATAAAAAGGAAGCGTTTACACGTGTAGATCTGGAACATTTTGTACAGCAGAGTAAAGACAGCGACGACGAATCGCAGGACATTAACGCCGAGTTATTTGAAAACGCATTATCGTTACCCAGTGTAAAAGTGCGTGAGTGTTTAATCCCCCGTAAAGAAATTGTTGGTGTTGAAGCAAGTGCAAGTATTGATGAGCTGAAACAGAAATTCATTGAAACAAAACTGAGCAAGCTGATTGTTTACGAAGGAAATATCGACAGCATTATCGGCTATGCACACCAGTTAGATATGTTTCGCAAACCCACCGATATTAAATCGATTTTATTACCCATTCCTGCCGTGCCGGAAAGTATGGGTATCACCGATTTAATAAATCAGTTTACACGGGAGCGTAAAAGTATTGCCTGGGTAGTAGATGAGTTTGGCGGCACCAGCGGTATTGTAACCATGGAAGATTTGCTGGAAGAAATTTTTGGCGAAATACAGGACGAGTACGATACAGAAGAGTTTGTTGAAAAACAACTGGCCGAAAACGAATTTATTTTCAGTGGCCGCCTGGAGCTTGATTATTTAACTGAAAAATATAACCTGGAGTTTAAAGAAGAAAGTGATGCCGAAACTTTATCGGGTTATATAGTTGAACACCACGAAACAATACCTGTTGCCAAAGACCGTATTATTATTGATGACTACGAGTTTGATATCCTTTCAGTAAGCGAAACAAGAATTGAAACGGTAAAGATGAAAGTATTACGTTAGTGTACTTTTCTGCAACCAGTTACAAAGCAGCATATCCGCTTATATAAACCAACCACTTCTACGAAAACTTTAGTTTATCTTTTCACCATCAGTTAATCATTAAACCACGAATTATGAAGAAGCAATGCGCAGTGGCTTTATCTGCCTTGTGTTTGTTGCTGGGTAACGATTTGTCGGCCCAGGCAAAAACGGGAACTACAACGCCCCCACCCGTAGCAGACACAACAAAAAAAGCACCCCCAAAACCAAGTATTACCGACAAGGTAAAATCGAGCAAAAAACATGCAGGTCTCTTTACAGTTTACCAGGACACCGTAACTGGCAGTGTACAGATGTACATTCGGAAAGACCAGCTGGAGAAAGAGTTCATCTACCAGAGTTTTTCATTAAGCGGTCCTACATCGCTGTTTCTTAACCAGAGCATGCACCGTTCTACATTGCTGTTTAAAATCCGCAAGTCGTTCGATAAAATTGAGTTTGCTTTAGTAAACAGTAATTTTTATTACGATCCGAAAAATGCAGTAAGCAAATCGGCGAATGTAGATGTGCCCGATGCGGTTTTCTTCAGCGACAAAACATCGTTTGAAGATTCAACCGGCTATTTAATTACAGCCGATGCGTTGTTTGTAAGCGAAAAGCTTGACCCTGTAAAACCAACCCCCAACCCGACTGTTCCTTCATTCATGTTCTTTAACCTGGGTGGTTACAACCCCATGAAAAGTAAGGTAAGCGGTTTACGTTCGTACCCCAACAATACCGATGTAATTGTTGATCTGGCGTATGATAACCCGATGCCGTTTAACCAGGGCGGAAAAGATATTACCGATGCACGTTACATCCGCATTAAACTGCAACATTCATTTCTTGAAGTACCGAGAAACGATTTTCGTCCACGTAAAGACGATCCCCGTATCGGTTACTTCAGCCAGGAAGTAGATGATCTTACATCAAACACGTATACTCCGTTTAAAGATGTGATCAACCGCTGGCATCTGAAAAAGAAAGATCCTTCGGCTGCAGTAAGCGAGCCGGTTGAACCGATTACTTACTGGGTTGAAAACACAACACCGGTTGAGTATCGCCAAACAATTGTAGAAGCAGGTTTAAAATGGAACGAAGCATTTGAAAAAGCAGGTTACAAAAATGCGGTGCAAATGAAAATTATGCCCGATGATGCTGACTGGGATCCTGCAGATATCCGTTACAATGTGATCCGTTGGGTATCGTCAATGTATCCATCGTATGGCGCTATCGGACCCAGCTTTGTAAACCCTCGTACCGGGCAAATTCTTGGCGCCGATATTACCATCGAATGGAAACCTGCAGCCCTGTTCCCCGGTGATGCCGTGTATACCGATCGTGCAGCTACAACCGTTAATCAGCCCGAAGAGGCAACAGCAGCATTTGAAAAAATGTTGCCTGCCAACCTCCATAATCATTGGAAAAACTGCAACATTGGTAAATATGTAATGCAGCAATATGCAGCTGGTTTTGCGATGGCACAAATTGCCGGCGCAACCAGTGAAGAGGAGAAAGAATTTCACAAGCAATTCCTGTATTACCTGGTAATGCACGAAATGGGCCACACACTTGGCTTAAACCACAACATGAAAGCCAGCAGCATTCTTTCACCTGCTGAAGTGCATAATAAAGCCATTACTTCAAAAGTTGGTTTAATGGGTAGTGTAATGGATTACCCAGCTGTAAACGTTGCCTTAGATAAGACCAAGCAAGGCGATTATTACACTACAAAGGTTGGACCTTATGATGTGTGGGCGATTCAATATGGCTATACCGAGTTTGCTGCAGACGAAGAAGAAAGTAAACTCGCAGCTATCGCCGGCCGCAGTAACGAACCCTACCTCACATTTGGTAACGATGCAGATGATATGCGCAGCCCCGGCAACGGTATCGATCCACGGGTAATGGTAAACGATTTAAGCAGCGATATGGTTGCTTATGCCGAAGACCGCTTCAAGTTTGTAAATGCAGCGATGCCTAAACTCATCAGCAAGTTTGGCAAACCCGGCGAATCGTATGCGGGTATCCGTGGCCGTTACAACTTACTCAATTACGAACGTCGTGGTATGGCACAAGCTGTTGCCAACTATATTGGCGGTGTGTATGTAGACCGAAGCTTTATTGGCCAGAACAACGGCAGTAAACCATATACAGTTGTACCTGTTGCCTACCAGAAAAAAGCAATGGATCTTTTAACGAAGTATGTATTTGCACCCAATGCGTTTGAAGCAGACGGACAATTGTTTCAATACCTCCAGTTCCAACGCCGTGGATACAATTTCTTTGGTAACACCGAAGATCCGAAACTGCAGAGCATGGTGCTGAGCAACCAGGTGGTTGCCTTGCAAAGCATCCTCAACCCTGTTACACTTGGCCGTATTAACAACAGCAGCCTGTATGGTAATACCTACAGCGTTGCCGATGTAATGAGCGACCTGGCAAATGGTATTTTCAAAGCCGATCTGGCCGGTACTGTAAACCTTTACCGCCAGAACCTGCAGACAGAATTTGTAAAAGGAGCTATTTCCATTGTTGAATCAAAAACCGGTTACGACAATGCATCCCGCAGTGCTGCTTACAATACGCTGCGTAAAATAAAAACCATGCTGGGTACAGCGGTTTCGCCAAACGAGCAAACCAAAGCACACCGCAGCATGCTGCTTTTCCTTATTGATAAAGCATTGGCTACAAAATAAACAACGACCGAAAGGTTAGAGAAAGCGGCCCTTGCGGGCCGCTTTTTATTTGTCCGCAGGTGCAGGCACAAAGCACAGCACCCCGGCCACATGGTTTCGCTAAAAGCTCCTGAAAGAGTATGAACCTTTCAGGAGCTTTTTTTTGCTCATTCTTTTCGGGTTACATTTGCAACAGAAATCATTAACCGTGGCTGAAGCAACTTCTGAACGCAGATCATTAATCCAACGCATACGTGGTAAAAAAGGTGAAGAAAAAGCTGAAATGAGCTTTATCGATCACCTGGAAGAATTACGCTGGCATGTAATCCGTGCAGTGCTTGCTGTAATTTTTGCATCAATCCTCGTTTTTTTTAAGATCGACTTTGTGGTAGATAAAATCTTAATGGGCCCAGCTCACAAAGATTTTATTACGTACCAATGGTTGTGTAAGCTGGGCGAGTTGCTGCATGTAAATGCACTTTGCCTTGCTGATTTCAGCGTAAAGTTTCAGAGTAATGCTATGACGGAGCAGTTCCTCACCACCTTTACCGTTGGTTTTACGGTTGGGTTCATCATTGCATTTCCGTATGTGTTTTGGGAAATATGGAAATTCGTTCGCCCTGCCTTGAGCGATAAAGAACGTAAAGGAACAACCGGTGCTATTTTCTGGATCTCTGCACTGTTCTTTCTGGGTGTAGCGTTTGGCTATCTTATTCTTACACCCTTCATGGTTAATTTTTATTCTACCTATTCACTCAGCCCATTAATTGAATTTAAACCCACCATCAGCGATTACTTCGAAAACCTGATTTACTTAACCGTAGGTATTGGCTTGTTGTTTCAGCTGCCGGTGGTTATTATGCTGCTCACCAAAGTTGGTATGCTTACGCCCATTACATTGCGCCGCATCCGCAAATATGCATTTGTGGTTATTCTTATTCTTGCGGCGATCATTACTCCATCTACCGATCCGTTTAGTTTGGCACTGGTAACTATTCCGCTTTATGGTTTATACGAATTAAGTATTGCCATGAGTATGCGTATTTACAAACGCCAGATCAAGCAGGAAGATATTGAAGAGTGGAGCTGAGAATAATGGATAATTTCAGAATGACTAATTGATAATAGCTACAACTTAAGCATTCACGGTATCTTTGCAGAAATAATCAATTATCCAGTTATCAACTATAAATTCTTTTGTTATGCAAATTTTTGATTTAACTAAACCTGTTGCCATTGGTTGCGACCATGCAGGGTTCGATTATAAAGAAGACCTGATTTCTTTCCTCGAAGGAAAAGGAATTGCATTTAAAGACTTTGGTACACATTCAAAAGACAGTGTAGACTATCCCGATTTTGCGCATCCGGTTGCATCGGCTGTTGAAAACGGCGAAGCAGCTTTTGGTATTTTACTTTGCGGCAGCGCTAACGGTGTGGCTATAACAGCCAATAAACACCAGGGCGTTCGTGCAGGGCTTTGCTGGGGCGAAGAAATTGCGCAGCTTGTTCGTGCACATAACAATGCCAACATTATTTGCATTCCTGCCCGTTTTGTGCGTGAAGGCGATGCGGAGAAAATGGTACACACGTTTATGACGACAGAGTTTGAAGGAGGCCGCCACGGTTTGCGTGTAAACAAGATTGCCTGCAGTTGATTCAGCAACACAAATAACCATTCATACAACTATCCCGCCAATGGCGGGATTTTCTTTTATATTCGGCCTTCTAAACAATTTAATGCATGAGGACTTACTTATTGGCCGCACTTAGTTTGCTGGCATTCTCTGCTTCGGCTCAAAAGAAAAACAAAACAGCCGAGCAGTTTTCAAAAACAATCACTGCCGATGATCTGAAAACACATCTGTACATTCTGGCAGGTCCGGAAATGGAAGGTCGTGAAACAGGTACTGCCGGACAGCGCAAAGCTGCCGATTACCTGAAACAGCAATTTCAGCGTATTGGTATTGCTCCGGCAAACAATGGCAACTACGAACAGTTTTATCCGTTGTACAAAGACACGCTGAAAGAAGCTGCTGTAACAGTTAACAACAAAAGCTTTGAGTTTGGTAAAGATTTTTCTGCAGCACTCAACAACATCATTACAACGCAACAGTTTTTCAGCGAAGTAGTGTACATGAGTAAGATTGACACAACTATCGATGTACGTGGAAAAGCAGTTGTACTGGTTGCAAAGAACGGCACACAGCTTCCTGCCTTTAACGACATCAATAAATTAAACAGCCGCCAACCCGCTGCTATTTTGTTTGTGGTAAACAATGTTGACAAAACACCTTCACCACGTGCAGGCCGCTTAAGCATGAACTTATACCGCAATCGCCAGAGCCCATTGGTGGTTCGTATTTCTGAAGCAATGGGCGAAGCATTATTGAAAGCCGATTTTGCAAATGCAAAAGCACAAACACTCGAAACAAAAACTGTTGCAACAGAATTAATGCTCCACTTCAAAAAAGATTTTGATGTTACACAGGCATCAAATGTGTTAGGTTTTATTGAAGGAACAGATAAGAAGGAGGAGTGGGTGATCATTTCTGCACACTACGATCACGTGGGTATTATTGGTGGTAAAATTCACCCGGGAGCCGATGATGATGGAAGTGGTACCGTTGGTGTACTGGAAATTGCAGAAGCATTTGCAAAAGCAAAAGCAGCAGGCAAAGGTCCACGCCGCAGCATTTTGTTCTTAGCAGTTAGTGGCGAAGAAAAAGGGTTGTGGGGAAGCGCTTATTATGCAGAGCACCCGGTTTATCCGTTAGAGAAAACCAGCATCGATATTAACATTGATATGATCGGTCGTAAAGACGATAACCTGAAATCGCTCGACAGTAACAACCATGTGTACCTGATTGGCGATGATAAACTGAGCAGCCAGTTAACTCCGTTTGTTGACAGCATCAACAAGATGTACATCAACATTATTACTGATCGCAAATACAACGATCCGAAAGATCCGAACCGTTTATACTACCGCAGCGACCATTACAATTTTGCAGCAAAAGGAGTTCCGATTGTGTTCTTCTTTGATGGTATTCATAAAGATTACCACAAACCAAGCGATACTCCGGACAAGATCAACTATGATCTGCACGAGAAACGCAGCCGTTTGGTGTTCCTGTTAGCATGGGAAGCTGCCAACCGCAACAATATGTTTGTACGAGATATTCCGTTAAACGTTCCTCCAAGATAGTTGTGAAGAACATGGCATTAAAAGAACCCCGGCACATGTGCCGGGGTTTTTTGTTTCTTGTCCCTACCGGAACAAAATTGAACTACGCATGAAAGCGAACAACTTCTGCTTTACGATAAGAACAAAATCAATAGTTGAGCGGCAATGATGCGTAAGATCATTGTTAACGGATATACAGTTGCGTAGGTAACAGACGCTACTTCGTTTTTGGCCAGTTGCGTAGAAAAAGCCAATGCCGGCGGATCGGTACTTGCACCGGAAAGCAAACCACATACTTCGAAAAATGTTTTACGAAATACATAGTGTGCAACCATGCCAACAATCAACAGTGGAACAATGGTAATGGTCAAACCCATTACAATCCATAACCAGGCATTGCCCCCACTTAAGGCAGTTTGCAAATTAGCACCACTGCTTAACCCAACACTGGCAAGGAACAAACTGATGCCTAACTCACGCAACATTAAATTAGCACTGTAGGTAGTGTATTGATTTAAATAGAACTTACCACCATAACGGCTCAACAACAATGCAATAATCAACGGACCACCGGCCAATCCAATCTTCACCGGCACCGGCATATTAAAAAAGTACATGGGTATACTGCCGAGTACAACACCTGCAACAATACCAATGAAGATAGGTGCCAGATCGGGCACATCTAAACGCTTCAACTGGTTACCAACTGTTTTTGTAACGAGGTCAATCCCTTCTTCTGTACCCACCACTTTTACCTGGTCGCCGAGTTGTAAAATAATATCGCCATGTGGTACCATTTCCACACCTGCACGGCTTAACCGTGTTAACGTAAAATCGTGTTGATGCAGTGCAGCAATATCGCCCAGTCGTTTATGCGTAACCTCGGGTTGCGAAACAATGATGATGCGTGAGATCAATTCACTCTTTGGCAGTTCTTTCAAATTCATTTCACTCTCTTCGCCAATAATCGTCTTTAATACCTGCAGCTGATCTTTGTGTGCAACAATCAGCAATACATCGCCCTCTGCCAAATGCGTTTGCGGTGTAGGTGTGATTACTTTGCCTTCATGAAACAAACGTGATACAACTACCGGTTCTTTCAACAGTTCAAATACATTCCGCAGGGGTTTACCCACGAGCTGTTTGTTTTGCATGACCAGGTGAATTGAAACAGGTTTGTTCGATTTGATAATATCGAGCTTGCGGTGCAGTTCCCGTTCTTTATCGAGGTTCACACGAAAAACAGCTTTCAATATTAAGATGGCTGCAATAATGCCGAATACACCAAACGGATAAACAACGGCATAGGCCAGTGTAATGAATGAAATATCATTGGCCGGCAAATGCAGATCCTTTGCAGCGGCCTGCGCAGCACCCAAGCCGGGCGTGTTGGTTACTGCACCACTCATAACACCCGTGAGTGTTGTAATGGGTTGTTTTAATAAAAAATAAAAAGCAACGACTGTTAATACGCCAAGCAGTACCACCAGTGCTGCTAGCCCGTTTGTAACAGCTGCATTTTTTTTGAGTGATGAAAAGAAACCCGGGCCTACCTGTAAGCCGATGGAGTATACAAAAAGAATTAAACCGAACTCTTTTAAAAAGTGTTCGGTTTCTTTATTTACATGAATGCCTGCATATGAAATGGCAAGGCCCATAAATAAAATCCAGGTTACACCGAGTGAGATGCCGAAAATTTTTACCCGTCCTAACCAGGTTCCGATTGCAATAACAACTCCAAAAATGATGACTGTTTGCGGAATACTTTCTTCGAGCAGTAGTTTAATAAACCAGTTCATGTGTGTTCTTTTTAATGATCCGCTTTAGGCAGAAGATTTTTTCCATACAGCATACACAATCTTCGTTTTCAAATGGCATCAGCTAATTCAGCTATTTCATAAAAATGAAATTAGATACGTAAAGCTAAGTCCCCTTGTTTAAACAGTTACTAATCAAAATCACAGAACCTGCTTTTTTTGAGCAGGTTCTGTTGAAAAATGTGTTTATCTGTCCTTTACTGTCATGGTATTTGTCCAGCTGTCGTGCCACATCGTAGTTCCGGAAAAACCACTAAAAGCCTCAAAAGGCACCAATCGACAAAGCGTACGTACAAATGCTTTTCCATAATTCATGGGTTCGCCATCTTCACGCACAACTTTTGTTTTTGTAATCAGTTTACCCAATGTTTTTCCCTTTGTTCCTTCTAACAACGTATAATAAGCAAGAAAAATAGCGAAGGAAATTGCATAGGTTAAAGCAATAAAACCGCCACCGTTCTCATTAACAACTTCTCCACTGCTTGCATAATAAAGTCCAATGAAAATCCCAACAATGGATACCAATAAGTAAAAAGCAATAAAATCAATAAGATAATTTAAAAAGCGCTGACCCGCACTTGCATACTCATACGTCGGTTCAGCAAATTCCTGTAATACATTTGTTTCCTGTTCCATAAAAAGTTGATTTGGTTACTAAAAATTTAAAATAATTCAATTTCGTTTACCAAAATAAAAAACCGCAGCAAGTGCTGCGGTTTTACTGATAACTGTGTAATTTATTTTACCAACCAAGAATCCATGCAAACATCAGCGGCGCTACAATGGTAGCATCACTTTCCACAATGAACTTTGGTGTATTGATGTCGAGCTTACCCCAGGTAATTTTTTCGTTGGGTACAGCACCACTATACGAACCATACGATGTTGTTGAATCGCTGATCTGGCAGAAATAACTCCAGAACGGAACATCATGCCACTCCAGATCCTGGTACATCATGGGCACCACACAAATCGGGAAATCACCTGCAATACCACCACCGATCTGGAAGAAGCCAACACCTTTTCCGGCGCTGTTCTGGCGGTACCAATCGGCTAACCAAACCATGTATTCAATACCGCTCTTTACTGTGCTTGCCTTCAGTTCGTTTTTAATTACGTAGCTGGCGAAGATGTTACCGGTTGTACTGTCTTCCCAACCCGGTACAACAATCGGAATATTTTTTTCTGCTGCAGCTACGATCCAGCTGTTCTTTGGATCGATTTCGTAATACTGTTCCAGGTCGCCGCTTAATACTGTTTTGTATAAAAACTCATGCGGAAAGTAACGCTCACCTTTTGCTTCAGCTTCTACCCACTGGCGATGCAGATGTTTCTGCAGGCGACGGAAAGCTTCTTCTTCCGGAATGCAGGTATCGGTTACACGGTTGTAATGGTTCTCTAACAGATCCCACTCATCCTGTGGTGTAAGATCACGATAATTAGGCACACGCTTGTAGTGGCTGTGTGCTACCAGGTTCATTACATCTTCTTCGAGGTTGGCACCTGTACAGCTGATGATCTGTACTTTATCCTGGCGGATCATTTCGGCCAGGCTTAAACCAAGCTCAGCAGTACTCATAGCACCGGCAAGCGTAATCATCATTTTACCACCTTCGTTCAGGTGTGTTTCATAACCTTTTGCTGCATCCATTAAAGCTGCTGCATTAAAATGACGGTAATGATGTTGAATGAATTGAGAAACGGGTCCTTTGTACATTTTTTAAATTTTAAAAGTGACCGCCTTCAGATCCCGACCGTTTGCATCGGGAGACTTTGCGAATCCCGATAGCTATCGGGAGCGGCAAAATTAAAGATTCCTGTATGCTTTTCCGTACTAATTTATTCAAATAAAAAAGCCCCCCGAAACTTGCGGGAGGCTATCCAAAACAACAGGATCAATCTGTTTAATTATGCTTTCTTTTTCTTTGTTTTACTAATACGGTTGTACTCGCCCGATGTAAATATTTTGTACACACTTACACATTTATCATCATCAATTTTTACCAGGTAAAACAGCTCGCCTTCTTTACTTATTTCGGCAACATTCAACAGGTTTTTATTGGCTGCCAGTTCTTCCACTGTTTTAGCGCTTAAGTACGTCATTTGCGAAGTCTGGATGGAACGTTGCACCGCCTGCATTTCACCATCGCCGGTATACCATGCCAGCATCCAGTCGTTGTTCAGTTTAAAGGAAACAAGGTAGTAGCCTTCTTTCTGTGTCCATGAAACTTCTTTTGCTTCGGTAAATTCTTTGCGGAACGCTTCTTTTGCTTTTTCGTTTTCAATTGCCGCAGGTGATGGGTTGGCCCAGGCTGAAGCAGTGATGATAACTGCTGCCAGCATTACAAACATCTTTTTCATACAGAACATTTTTTAAGGTTTAATGATTAACGATTCTTTTTACAGAAATCATTCTTTGATATGCAAACGTATTTTGATGTGGATGGTAATGCAAGCGAATGATGACAAGAGGCTGTTAACATTCCCTTCATCTTGATGAGCGGATGCAAGAGGTGTAACACGGACAGGCAAAAAAAGGGAAACCCTTTACAGGAAAGGGTTTCAGCTACTCTTAATGAAATGATAAATACAGGGTTGGTGCATAAGCGGCAAAACACTGTATGGACAAACGGAAATAGTTTTACTGTTTTTTACATTGCTCCAGCCAATCTTTAATGCCTTGCACAATAGCCTCGGCCATTTGTTTACGGTATGCGGGAGTTAATACATTCATTTCATCTTCGGGATTGCTGATGAACAATGTTTCGACCAACACATTTGGAAACTCAGTGAAACCGTTGAGCAAAAAATTAAAGTTCCCGACATTGCCATACTCTTTTAAACCCATATTGAGCATCCGCTGTAACACCGTTTTTGTAAGCGACCGGTAACCAATGTGTTTGTAATAAGTACTTACGCCACTTGTTGTAACAGGGTCAGCACTGCTGTTTAAATGAATACTCAGCAATAGATCGGGATTTTTTTCCTGGTAGTAGGTATAGCGGTCGTGGTTATCGTAGGTGGTATCTTTTAATCGTGTTGTGAGTACGGTTGCTCCTTCTGCTTCCAATGCAAGCTGGAGTTCTTTGGAAATAGCAAGCGTCATATCTTTCTCTGCTACACCTGTTAAACCATAAGCGCCTTTGTTGGTACCGCCATGGCCGGCATCAACCGCAATTACAAGGTCTTTCAATAGTAAACTTTTTGGCTGTCGTTTTACTTTAATAACAAGTGTATTGCCATTATAGTAGATGCGATGGCCCCAATGTTGTTGATGTTTTAATTGAATGTTGATGCGGAAAATATCTTCTTCAAGCTGCAGATAGGTTACATTGGCAATTTCGTTGCTGCTGCTCATTTGCGTAATCCAGTTAGTGTTGGATGTTGCACCAAACACATCAACCGTTATGGTTGACGGATTCACTTGCTGAAATGTTTGATAAGCCAACCGCTCTGTCATTGCAAGCGAAACATAATCGCAACTGCTGTCACCCCATACACGCATATTGCCTGTTATAGAAGCAGGTGTATAATTTTGAGCTAACACATTTACATGCTCAGCTTCGATATACGCCTGTCTGTTTTTACTCAGCTGCACACAATACTTATCGCCTACTTTACTTACCGCTTTTAATTTCACCAGCGAGTCAACATAACCCATTTTTGTTCCGCCCAAACGATCTTCACCAAGCCCTAATAAAATGTAGGGAATCTTTCCTTTTGTTTGCAACAGCAGTCCATTCTCCGGCATGGTTGCAAAACTGCTTCTGCTTTGTGCTTCGACAGGATCATTACCATCGGCCCATACCAACAGTTTCAGCTTCGATGGTTTACCTGTAAAAAGATCATCAGTCGGCTTTACAACATATTCCAGCTGATAAATTCCTTTCACGCCATTTGAATCTTTAACCGGCAGCTCGGTAAACTTTGTTCCGTTCTCCAGTTGTACCACAGCACCGGGTAATGCTTTTGCGGTCATCTTTAATTTGTCGCCGGGCTTCACCAATAAATCGCCTTGCGGTTCAATGCGCCAGTATGCTACTGTATTTGTGGTAAGCGATTTTTCTTTTTCGGGCAACCGATAGCTGTAAAATATGCGTTGTGTTTCTTTTGCTCCTTTCTCGTTTACAGCCTGCAGTAAAAAGCTGGTATCACCCAATAGCAAATTCACCTCAACGGCAAATGCGCCGGTGGGCCACACTTTTATGGCTGCACCGTTCAGGGTTACCGTACAGGTTTTGCAGGTAACGCCTGCTATATATTGTTTCGCTGTAGTTACTGTGCTTTGATTTTTTGCCGGCGTGTTTAACCGCAGGAAAACCTGCTGTGCAGTTGCAGATTGAAAAATGAAAAATGACAGTAGAAAAAGGAGTCTCATATAGTAAGTTGAAATAAAAAATCCTTTGCAAATTAGGCAAAGGATTTTTAAAAGGGTGTAGCCGCAGACTCACCATACTTATAACGGATACTTTCCGTCGTTTCTCAGCTTCGCTACGATGCGTCTTCTTGCTTCTTTTGTATTGAAAGGATCAACTTTTGTAAAACGTTTTAAGCCCAGCAACATCATGCGATGCTCATCGCCTTCTGCAAATGCATTGATGGCATCTTTACCAAACTTGTTGATACGGTCTGCAGCATCGTACAAATATGTACGCATTACATCCAATTCAAACTGGCAGGCTGCTTCTCCTTTTTCTTCCACCAGTTTTGCAGCACGCAGCAATGCACTTTCTGCATTAAAGGTTTGAATGGCCATATCAGCAATATTCATCAACACTTCCTGCTCGTGTTCAATCTTCATCATAAACTTTTGTACAGCAGCACCTGCAGTTAACATGATTGCTTTTTTGAAGTTAGCAATGGCTTTGTATTCTTTTGCAAACGCTGTTTCATCATCGCTGCCAAAATCAGGAATGCTCATCAGTTCTTTCTGCACGTTCATGGCTGCACTCATAATATCCAAGCGGCCTTTCAGTGCACGCTTCAACACCATATCAACCGTTAACAGGCGATTGATTTCGTTGGTTCCTTCGTAAATACGGTTGATGCGGCTGTCACGGTATGCACGTGAAATATCATACTCATCGCTAAAGCCATTTCCGCCATGTATCTGCACACCTTCATCTACTACATAGTCTAATACTTCACTGCCATCTACTTTCAGCATTGCACATTCAATGGCGTATTCTTCGGCTGCTCCAAGTAATGCTTCGTTGAACGGCTTTCCTGCTGCCAACAATTCGTGTTCCTTATTATCAATCCATTTGCTGGTGCGGTACAATGCACTTTCGCACACCCAGATGCGTGTAGCCATTTCAGCAAGCTTATGTTGTATAGCACCGAAGTTGAGAATGGGTTGTTTAAACTGCTCACGTGTGGCTGCATACGTTAATGCAACATTGAGCGAACGTTTAGAACCACCCAATGCAGCTGCTGCCAATTTCAAACGACCGATGTTTAAAATGTTGAAGGCGATGACATGGCCTTTACCAATTTCGCCCAGCAAATTTTCGACCGGCACTTTACAATCCTGGAAATACAGTTGCACAGTTGATGAACCTTTAATACCCATCTTGTGTTCTTCCGAACCTTGTGTAAAACCTTCCATACCACGCTCCACAATAAAGCCGGTAAAATCCTTTCCGTCGATCTTTGCAAACACTGTATATATATCTGCAAAACCACCGTTGGTGATCCAGCACTTCTGTCCATTAAGAATATAATGTTTGCCGTCTTCACTCAGCTTGGCAGTTGTTTTAGCACCCAATGCATCACTTCCACTGTTAGGCTCTGTTAAACCATACGCACCTTTCCACTCGCCCGTTGCCAGCTTGGGAATATATTTTGCTTTTTGTTCGGGTGTACCAAAGTACAGAATAGGCAATGTGCCTATGCCCGTATGTGCAGCTACTGCTACCGAGAAAGAATAGCCGCCGCCCAATCCTTCGTTTACCAATGTAGCGGTAATAAAATCTTTTCCCAGTCCGCCATATTCTTCCGGAGCTGATGTGCCCAGCAAACCCTGTTCACCCGCTTTATCCAACAAAGCCGGCATCAGGCCTTCTTCCATTTTGTCGATCCGTTGAACAACGGGTAATACTTCGGTATCAAGAAACGTCGCACACATTTCTTTTACCATTACCTGTTCTTCATTAAAATTTTCGGGAATAAATGTTTCCTGCGGAGTACTTGTTTTAATCAGCCACTCGCCACCTTTTAAGGTTGTTGCAATCGTTGGGGTGCTCATATCAATAGTATTTAAAGTTTAGAGATTCGTTGTTTCAGAAAACAGCCGTTACTTGAGATTATCGTATACAATCTGCAATACTTCTTTACAGATCTCGATCTTATCGGCAGGTACACTTTCCAAGGCTTCGTTTAATGTGTTGTTGGCTACGTTCATGGTTTCTTCTTCCAGCTTGCGGCCCTGCTCGGTTAAAAACACCTGGTTAATACGGCGGTCGTTTTTACTTGCCACCCGCTTAACGAGTTTCAGCTTTTCAAGATTATCGACCAGGCGTGTAATACTGGGTTTATCACGAAAAGTTGCGTTGCACAAATCCTGCTGGCTCAATCCATCGCTTTTCCACAAATGATAGAGCACACTCCATTGTTCAACGGTAATTTCAATACCGCCCTGCTTCATATTTTTCTGCAAACGCCGTGCTATAGCCGTGCTGGCTTTGCCCGTCATGAAGCTGTATAACTCGCCTTTTTTAAATTGGTTGTTTGGCATATAGTTGTTTATGCAACTACTCAAATATAATAATACTTCCCGAAAGCTGGCAAATTTTTTCTTAAAAGAGTATCTTAAAGTTCACTCCGCCTCCCTCCGCAAAGCAAAACCTGCATTTTCACTTTTAAACCAACCAAACATGACCATCAATGAAGCTGCTCCTGTATCGCAGGGAGAACGTATTGTACTCATCGACTCACTCAGGGGTATTGCCATACTTGGCATTTTACTCATGAACATTCCGGGTTTTGCTTTGCCCGATCCGGTTTACCACGATCCATCTGTTTTAAACGAATGGGGTACCCTCAGTTACAAAGCCTGGTATTACATCGACTGGATATTTGAAGGCAGCCAACGTGCCTTGTTTTCGATGCTGTTTGGCGCCGGCATTATTTTATTTATCAGCAGGCAGGAACGAAAAACAGAAGGACTCTGGCCAGCCGATTATTTTTTCCGCAGACAATTATGGCTGCTTGTATTTGGTTTATTTAATGCATTTGTATTGCTGTGGTTCTGGGATATTCTTTTCCAGTACGCCTGTTTTGGAATGGTTGCATTTACATTTAGAAGATTAACAACGAAGGGGTTGCTGATAGCAGCTTTTGTTTCGCTTTTATTAATGACGGCACGGGAAAACATTGATGCCTACCGTGACTATAAAACCATTGCAAAAGGAGAAGCCATTGCAAAAATTGATACCACTCTTACAAAGCTTACTGATAAACAAAAAGAAGAACTGGGTGCAATGACGGAGATGAAGGAACGATCATCCATGACAGCGAAGAAAAAGAAAATGGAAAAAAGTCTTGCCTTGGTTCGTGGAAACTACAGTGAGTTTTACCGCTACCAAAGCAACCGCAGTTTTGAAGGTGAAGTGTTTTTTACCTACTTCGCTATTTGGGATATTCTGGTGTTTCTTTTTCTTGGGATGGCTTTTTATAAGTCGGGTGTTTTAACAGGGCAGGCTCCTGTGCGTACTTATCTTATTCTTTGCATTACAGGGCTGGGGTTGGGTTTGTTTCTTTCTTATCTCCGCTTACAACCTTTAATTGTACATAAGTTTAATGGTTTTGAAATTATGCGGCGTTTGCATTTTGAGTTTTATGAAATCTCCAGAACGTTTCGCTCCATTGGTATTTTCGGATTAATCATGTTGTTGTATAAATCCGGTTCGTTTAAGTGGTTGTTTGCTTTGTTACGTCCGGTTGGGCAAATGGCTTTTACCAATTACCTGATGCAATCGTTCCTCGTTGGTTTATTCTTTTATGGCGTTGGCTTTGGCATGTACGGAAAGCTGAGCCGTTTTGAAATGTATTATGTTGTTGGCGGTACATGGTTGTTACAAATTATCTGGAGCCACATTTGGCTACGGTTCTTTCGCTTCGGGCCGCTTGAATGGTGTTGGCGCAGTTTAACGTATTGGAAGAGGCAGCCGTTTGTGAAATAGGTATTAAAGTTTGAGGTTTTGCACATATTTTTGGAGAGTAACCGCCTTTAAAACATCACATGTATCAACTCAAACTAAGCAACACCTCTAAATATCTTATAGTCTTTTGTTTTTTCTTATTCCTGACAGAAATTGGTTTTTCGCAGTGCGTACAAAATTACAATTGGACTACATGGACAAACTTTTCATCGAATACAGCCAGCGGAACAGTAATCAATAACGGCATACCAATAACTGTAACGATGTCGGCGAATTATAATTTTGGATCTACGCCAACTATTTATAATTACAGTCTGTTTTCGGGTTTTGGAGGCTTACCAAATGCTACTGTTCCGCAAACTACATGGTCTATTGGATCTGGTGGCGTTACAACAATGTGCTTTTCGCAAACTGTTGATAATCCCGTTCTCTTAATTTCTTCTTTAGGTGATGTAAATACTCCTGTAAAACTTACCTTCTCAAAAAAATATGTTACCGTATTAGATAAAGGAGGGATGGTTTTTCCGAGTGATACAGCGATAATAGGAGCAGAAGGAAATGCAATCATTGTTTTTCCGGGTAAATTTGATTGTGTTACGATCTATTCGTCTACGCCAGAATATTATACCAATATTACATGGGGTCTCGAACCGCCTATTTTTCCCGTTACCATAACCGGAAACACGATTAATTGTGATAGCGTAAAACTTTCTGCGTCTGGAGCCGTTAGTTATATATGGAGTGGAGGCAACAGCCCAAATACAGCAACGAATACATTTACAAATAGCGGCACTTATTTTTTAACGGCTACTGATGCAAATGGGTGTAAGGTAACTACATCTAAAGAAGTTAAAGTAAATACCAAGTCATCAAAAACGATCGATAAAACAATCTGCCAGGGAGACTCATATTTAGGTTACAGCGTTGCTGGTACTTATGTTGATACGTTTAAAAATGCTACCGGATGTGATAGTATTCGAACGCTAAACCTTGTTGTTAATCAAAAAAAGGGTAGCACAATTAACAAAAGTATTTGTGAGGGAACTTCGTTTCTTGGTTATAGCAGCAGTGGTACTTATATAGATATTTTTACCGGAACAAATGGATGCGACAGTATTCGCACAATTAATCTGGTTGTACTTACAAAATCAAGAACAAGCGTTGATAAAATTATTTGTCAAGGAGACTCATTTCTGGGATATACCAGCAGCGGCTCATATATTGATACATTTGTTGCTGCCAATGGATGTGACAGTATTCGAATCCTTAATCTTACAGTTACGCCCCAAACAGTCAGCCTTGTTAACAAAACAATTTGCACCGGAGAGTCCTATCTTGGTTACTCTGTTACCGGAACATTCATAGACACATTTAAAAACATAAACGGTTGCGATAGTGTACGTACACTTAAACTAACAGTAGAAAACAAATTAACACCTTACTTAGGATCGGATACAGAGCTGTGTACTGGCGATATTTTGCAGTTATCTCCTGGACAATTTCCTTCTTATTTATGGCAAGACGGATCCACGAAAGATCAATTTTTAGTCAAAGCACCAGGGCTATATTCTGTATCTGTTACAAACTCCTGCGGTTCGTTTTCTGATGAGATATTAATTACCCCAAAAAACTGTACAATCTTTTTTCCAAATGCCTTTACTCCAAATAAGGACGGAAGAAATGATGAGTTTAAAATTCTTAACGCTTACAACCTGCAAAATTTTCACCTTACCGTTTATACGAGATATGGTGAAAAGGTTTTTGAAACGTTTGATTTTACCAAGGGATGGGATGGAACGATCAACAATAAGCCGGCTGTAATCGGAAGCTATGTTTGGTACTGTACTTTCGACGGACAACCTAAACCATTGAAGGGAACTGTATATCTCATCAGATAATTCTCTACTATCTTTGCCCCTTCAATGCCGCAATTACACCGCAACGATATACTCAACCTGTTTTCGAAAATTACGCCACGCCGTGCTTGGAACATGACGAAAGTGTGGAGCAGCTATCAACTGAGCAGGCTGTTGAACAAGCCCATTCAATGGGGTTATCCCGTTTCTATTTCGTTTGAGCCAACTACGAGTTGCAACCTGCGTTGCCCCGAATGTCCCAGCGGTTTGCGTGAGTTTACCCGGCCAACCGGTATGTTGCAGAAAAGTTTTTTTGAACAAACCATTGATGATATTCATAAAGATTTACTCTATCTCATCTTCTATTTCCAGGGCGAACCATTTTTAAATCCGGAATTTCTGCCGATGGTGAAGTATGCAGCACAGAAAAAAATTTATACTGCTACATCTACCAACGCCCATTACTTAACAGAAGAAAAAGCAAAGCAAACAGTAGAAAGCGGTTTGGATCGTTTGATTATTTCCATCGACGGTACTACACAGGATGTGTATCAACAATACCGAGTAGGTGGCAATCTGGAGAAAGTAATTGCAGGTGCAAAAAATATTGTGAAGTGGAAGAAAGAACTCAACAGTAAAAAACCGTTTGTGGTGTTTCAGTTTCTGGTGGTGAAGCCCAACGAACATCAACTGGAAGACGTAAAGCAACTGGCAAAAGAAGTAGGTGTAGATGATGTGTGGTTTAAAACGGCACAGGTGTACGATTATGAAAACGATCCTAATCAGCTGATTCCAACACTCAACAAATACAGCCGCTATAAAAAGAACGCCGACGGCTCTTACGCTCCCAAAAACAAATTACAAAACCATTGCTGGAAGCTGTGGCATGCCAACGTTATTACCTGGGATGGTTTAGTAGTGCCCTGTTGTTTTGATAAAGATGCTATGCATCAACTGGGTAATTTAAAAATGCAATCGTTCAAACAGGTATGGCAGAACGATAACTACAAACAGTTCCGTAAAGAGCTGATGACCAGCCGCAAAAACATCGACATCTGTGCCAACTGCAGCGAAGGGTTAAAAGTGTGGGAAGAGTAAATTCTGCACATTCTTATTTCTGGCATGGTTTCGGCAACAATTTCCTTCACACACCAAACAAATCCATCAATGTTATTTTTCCGTAAATGATCATCTAAAAATCATTTGTATGAAGAAGGTAGCATTGACATCAGTAGTAATTCTTGCAACGTCTGTATTGTTGTTTTCCTGTAAAAAGGATAAAGGAGCGTCAGTAACAGTTGTAAAAGAATGGAACGTTAACCTGAGTGCAAAATTTGAAAACCCTGCACCTGCCGGGCGAAACGAAACCGGTACAGCTAATTTTAAATTGATGAGCGATAATTCGCTCAGCTACAATTTTTCTGTTGCGGGTTTGGCAAGTGGCGACGCATTAACAGCAGCTCATTTTCATGTGGGTGATGCAGGATCAAATGGTGGAGTTGTTTTAGCTTTCAATCCAACATTTAACGGTTCTTCTGCAAGCGGCACCATCAGCAACATCCGTCAAACATTGGTAGACAGTTTAAAAAGCGATGCGAATGAAATTTACTTCAATGTACATTCCACACAGGTTGCTTCGGGTCTTGTTCGCTCACAGATTAATACAAAAATTGATTTTGCTGCAGATATTGCGTTGAGCGGGGCAAACGAAGTGCCTGCAGTAACTACCACTGCAACCGGAACAGCCCGTATCCGTGTAACATCCAGCAAGAAATTATATTCTACTGTAACCGTAACAAATCTTGAAACCGGCGATGCGTTAACAGCTGCGCATATACACAGTGGCGCTGTTGGTGTAAATGGTGCGGTGTTAATTGGCTTGGCAGGAAGTGCGGCCGACTTTGCAATTGCAAAAGTTTTTACACTTACAGATGTAATATATAATTCACTAAAAGCTGATGCGCTTTATGTAAACGCCCATTCTACATTGCATGCAAGTGGTGTAGTACGTGGACAATTAAGATAAACGACTCCAAGTTTTAAAAGAAAGCCGGGTTATACCCGGCTTTTTTCGTTGCTAATAAAAGCTTTTTGTAATTTCAACACATGGCATCATTCAGCAGCCGTTTACGGCAAATTATCCTGTTGGTTATTTTAATCGCATTAGGCTTTTTATTAGTAAAAGAGTTATACATTTTTCTGCCGGGCTTTTTAGGCGCTGTAACCCTGTATATTCTCAGCAGAGGCTGGTACCGGTATTTAACCATCAAACGCAACTGGAACAAAAACGCAACAGCCACTTTGTTCATGTTTGGTTTTTTGATCATGATCGGCTTTCCGGTGTATTACATCATCAGTTTATTATCGCCCAAGGTAACCGAAGTGTTTAAACATTCGGATGAAGTGTTGCTTGGCTTAAAATCTGTTTCTGCACAAATAAAAGAATGGACCGGGCAGGAGTTGTTTACCGATGCCAATGTTGCGGAGTTACAAAAACGTATTGCAAACTTCTTCCCCGCTTTTCTCAACAGCACAGCCATGATTCTGTCGAACCTGGCGATGATGCTGTTTGTGTATTTCTTTATGCTTACCAACGGCAAAGCCATGGAAGCTTCGTTCGATTATTTTTTACCGTTACACGAAAAAAATATTGATATCCTCGGCAAAGAAACCATCAGTGTTGTTCGGGCAAACGCCATTGGTATTCCGCTCATTTCGTTTATACAGGGTGTATTTGCCATGATCGGTTACTGGATCTTTGGCATAAAAGAACCGGTGTTATGGGGTTTTATTACCGGTGTGTTTGCTTTCTTTCCCATTGTTGGTACAACACTCATCTGGGCACCGCTGGTTGTGTATTTGTTTTCGCAAGGAAACACAGGACAGGGAATTGGCTTGCTTATTTACAGTTTACTGGTAACCGGCAACGTTGATTACCTCGCCCGTATTACATTGATGAAACGTTTGGGCGATGTGCATCCGATGGTAACAGTATTGGGCGTCATTGTGGGTTTGAGTTTGTTTGGTTTCTGGGGGTTCATTTTTGGCCCGTTGCTCATCAGTTACTTTATGTTGCTGTTTAAAATTTATACCAACGAGTTTGGACCAATGCATGCAACGGATAATGTGCATGAGCACGGATCTTAGGAACCACGAAGACTCAAAGAACAGAAAGGAACACAAAGAATACAATTAATGATTGCTTCGTGAAGCTTTGTGACTTCCTGTCTTTGTGGTTCAATTCTTTTCAAGTTCCTTTATCCACTTACTAATCAACGCCACTCCTTCTTTATGAATGCGTGTTCTTCCCAACTCCGGCATGGCAATTCCTACATCGGTACTGTTCATCCGATATACTAAAAATGATTGATTGGGTTTGCCTGGTTCAATGGCGTATTTGAGATTACCGCTTCCTCTGCCCGCAGCAACAGGTGTTTTAAAAATACCAATTGCTGTTGGGTTGCTTGTATGAATATCTAACAACAAACCCGATGTACTTGCCGGACCATAGGCATTGTGGCAATGACCGCAATTAATATCCAGATAAGCTCTTGCACGATCGTTGAGGCTACCGCTTTGCTCGTCGTTCCATTTGGCATTGGCAGGAATAGTGGTTGATGGAAGAACGATGAGCCCACGCTGTTGCCAATACTGTAATTGATTTTGTTTACCTGTTGCATAAGCATAGTCACCATTAAGGTGACGGGCTGCCATACCAATGGGCACAATCGTATCTCTGCGACTATGACAACCTTTGCATTGCGGTTGACTCGGCACCACATATTCTGCTTTTATTTTCTTACCGGCTGCATCAATGTATTCAACAGTTGTTACATCGCCAATGGGTTCAAACACGGCGTCAGTTTGTTCTTCGTTCCAGATGTATTGATAGGTATGCCAGCCATCCTGCATATGCGCCAGTAAACGTGTTTCAATAATTCGTCGGCCGAGTTCGGGCTTACGTACATCCTTGTAGAAATAAAAGTTTTTGATGAGCACAGTGCCCAATGGCATATCAAATACATGGTCGGCGTTGTAGCTGATCTTTTTTCCTGCCGGTACTTTTATGAAGCGTGCCTTTTCTGCATAATCGGTAAACAAAGGCGTGTTCAGGTCGTAAGGAATAATATCCTCAGCAGGCTGCAGTTTGTTCAGTTCCCCTTTAAAGAAGTTGTATTCGCTGAGGTTTTCGTGAAATTGAAAATAAGGATCGGTCTGTTTGTTACTGAATGATAAAACAACAAACATGCAGCTTAGCACTATAACTGTAACAACGATTTTCTTCATGATTCGAAAGTAAATTTTTCTGTCATACCGACGAAGGAGGTATCTGCCCGGCTTTGTACAAATGCCTAACAGATTCCTCGTGCCTCGGAATGACAATTGCTATTCATCAATTCTTCAACTCTACATTTGGTATCGGCTGTAACGTACAATCATGTTTCGATGCATCACGACTGATCTTTTTAAATCCATTCTCCGCATCCAGATTGGCAAAGCTTTGGTTCATGTTATTGCGGATGCAGATCTCTGCCGGGTTCTTTACATCCACAATTCCATCGTACTGTATATGCGGTACATTTTTTCCAAAACGTAGTTTAAAGCGATACATCTTGCCCATCCGTCCTTTTCCTGTTGCCCTTACGCTTTCACGTTCATAATTGTTGTTATAAATGTTGATCTGTGTTGGAAACGGATAGTACGATGAATCTTTAATCGGGTTTTCAGTAATATAATAACTCACAATAGCGGTGCTGGCGGTGATGTTGTTGACGATCTTATTCTCAAATACGTCCACATGATTGGTAGCAAGGATCATTACACCGGTGCCTTGCGGAACCTTTCCAACAATATTTCCTTTGGGTGCAAAATTGATATGATTGTTGTGATGCACATTGTTCCTGTACACTCGAACATAACCACCTTTCTTCTGCACGAGGTCGGGCAGATCGAAAATTAAAATACCACCTGTGTTGTTGGTTGTTTCGTTATCATACACATCTGCATACAACGAGTTTTCAATTTCAATACCGGCTACATTTTCGGTTGCCTTTGAATTACGCACAATAATGTATTTGCTTTGTCCCACATAAATTCCGGCATCGCTGGCGCCTCGTGCTTCGCATCCATCAATCAATACATTCGTGCATTGCACCGGGTATAAACCGTATCCGCCGTTTTTACTGTTTGCTCCTCTTGTCCATTCTGCTTTCACCTGTTTAAACGTCATGCCATCAACATACTGCGTTTTCACGGCGTCGCCTTTGGTATCCTGCACGGTTACATCCTGTATGGTAATATTTTTTCCATTGGTCACTTTAATACCTTCGGCGCCACTTACCTGGTTAGCAAAGTTGAGAATGGTTTTATCCATTCCCTTTCCTTTAATGATGACGTTTTTCTTTCCGTCGAGCCACAAAGTCATGTTAAGTTGAAACGTTCCTTCCGGTAATTCAATGGTTGAGTTGTCGGTTGCTGTTACAAACAGACGCTGCAGCTTCTTTTGCTCTGCATCCTGTGCGTTAACAGTTGCAAATGAAACCAACAAAACAAAGCTGATACAAAGACGAAAGGAGCAAAGCATAATAGTGGAATAAGGTTGCAACAAATTACAAAATCTTTTCTACGCTTGCAGTGCTTTCGCTAACTTTCACTCTTAAAACGTTTGTTATGTCATTCAACGGAAAAACAGTTTTCATAACCGGTGCATCCAGAGGTATTGGTAAAGCAATGGGTTTAAAATTAGCGAAGGAAGGTGCCAATGTAGTAGTGGCAGCAAAAAGTGTGGAAGAAAATCCAAAACTGGGCGGCACCATCTTTTCGGCCGCTGATGAAATGACGGCAGCAGGCGGTAAAGGACTAGCCATTCAACTGGATATTCGTTTTGAAGACCAGATACAGGCAGCGGTTGATAAAACCGTTGAAACGTTTGGCGGTATTGATATTCTCATCAACAATGCATCGGCTATTTCACTTACACCAACCGAACAAACCGAAGCCAAACGTTTTGATTTGATGCACAGCATTAATGTACGTGGTACATTCTTCATGACGAAGGCTTGTATTCCGCATTTACGCAGAGGAAAAAATCCGCACATTCTTACGTTATCACCGCCTGTTCATTTAAAACCAAAGTGGCTGGCGGGACATATTGCCTACACGCTCACCAAATTCAACATGAGTATGATGACGCTGGGCTGGGCCGAAGAGTTGAAGAAAGACAGCATTGCCGCCAATGCGCTCTGGCCACGTACAACAATTGACACCGCTGCTGTGCGGAATTTATTGGGTGGCGAAGCACTGGCAAACATGAGCCGTACGGTTGATGTGCTGGCCGATGCTGCACATATGATTTTAAGCAAGCCATCGAACGCATGCACAGGTAATTTATTTATTGATGAAGACGTGTTTGCAGCAGAAGGTATTACCGATCTAAGCAAATACAGTGTGGTACCGGGTGGCAAGTTGTTTACGGATTTATTTGTGGACTAAGACCTGCCTGGCGGCAGACAGGGATTAAAAGAGTGGAAAGAGAAAAAAAGGATTATTCGCTTTGCTTACAATGTTCAACGCAAAGAAAAAGAGGAGCGGAGAACGCAGTGTTTTTTTGCGTGCAGCGTGAAGCTTACAGCTTGAAGCTATTTTTGGTGAAATACTTATTTATACTTTTTTTATTCGCTGCATGTAAAACAAAACCAACCATGCAAAACGATGCAGTTAAACTTCACGCCTTCCGTTTAAAACCGGGGCAGGATCTGAAACAGGAAATCACATCATACGTGCAGCAGCACAAGATTGAAGCGGGCTGGATCATGACCTGCGTAGGCAGTGTTACACAATACAACCTTCGTTTTGCCAATCAGCCCGAAGGCAATAAAGCAAGCGGGCATTTTGAAATTGTAAGTTTGGTAGGCACTGTCAGCATCAATGGTTCGCATTTGCACATGAGTGTAAGCGACAGCACGGGTAAAACCATCGGTGGACATTTGCTCGACAGCAATCTTGTTTACACCACTGCCGAAATTGTAATCGGCGAAGGCAAACAACTGGTCTTTACAAGAGAAAAAGACGGCACAACGCCTTGGGAAGAATTACAGGTAAAACCAAAGCAGTAAGCATGCTCAGCCGTTTGCAATTCATCAGTATTTTTTATGCGGCAGCTCTGATGCTGTTTACGGTTTACTGGGCCAACTATTATCCAACTTACAGCGGACATACGAAAGGTGAGGAACTCTTTACTGCATTGGAAGTATTTTTGTTACTCAGCTTTTTCTATTTTGTTGTGTTGCAACTTTCCGTGACCCTTAACAACTGGGTGCTTGCGTTGTTCCTGCCCATCATCAATGCCATTGTAACTTTCTTGATTACGGTTGTTGTATTATGGCTGGGTTCTTTTGATGGCAACCCGAAAGAGGATATTTTGATTTTTGGAATTACTTATACGTTGCTTAATGCAGCGGTGGGGTTGGTGTTATGGTCAAAGCAAAGTGATTAATTTAATCTGTATTTTCGATACTATATGTTTGTAAAATTATTCTACCAAAAAATAACCTTGCTTTATGTTTGGAATAAAACACATTAAGTTTGATTCGATGACCTATGTTCTTCATTTTAAAAATGGAACTATCAAAAGAGAAGGAAGGGGTCTTTCCTTTTTCTATTTTGCTCCAAACAGTTCTATTGCGGCAATACCCATGGGCAGCAATGATTTACCATTCATTTTTACGGAATCAACAAGCGATTATCAAACGGTAACAATTCAAGGCCAAATAAGCTACAAAGTCAGTAACCCTAAAACATTATCAGATGTGCTGGACTTTACAGTAAATGATAATGGACAGTACAAGAAAAATGATATTGAAAAATTAAATCAGCGCATTGTAAATGAAGCGCAAACATCAACATCGTCTTTTATCCACGGTATAAAGCTTAAGGATGCTATCCGCTCAGCCAAAACAGTAGAAGAACAAATACTGGCAGGCCTAAAATCATCATTAGCTGTTGGAATGTTAGGTATTGAAATTCTTGGCGCTAATATACTTGCCATTACAGCTACCCCGGAAATGGCCAGAGCCTTAGAAACAGAAACAAGAGAAAAACTACAACAGGAAGCTGATCAGGCAATATACGAGAGACGCAATTTCGCTGTTGAACAAGAAAGAAAAATTAAAGAATCGGAACTGAATACCGAAATAGCGATTGAAGAGAAACAAAAGCAAATTGCAGAAAAGAAAATGGAGTCGGAAGTTCAAAAGGCAGAAAACGAAAGAAAACTGAGGGAAATGCAGGCAGATGCGGATATTGCTTTGGAGAATCAGCGGAAAATTCTTTTGGAACAAAAGTCGATGAACGACAAAGCGGAGGCTGATGCACAAGGTTATATTCTTGAAGCAACATTAAAACCATATAAGGAGATAGATTGGAAAGTACTTACTGCTCTTAATAATAATGCAGATCCGAAATTTAATATTGCGCTTGCCTTTCGTCAATTGGCCGAAAACGCTGATAAAATTGGGAACCTTAATATTAGCCCAGATTTACTCGACTCAATCTTGACTAACAAGAAGGAAAACAGGAAATGAGTATTGAATATGCAATTATTGTAAAAAACCAAACAAGACTCGAGTCGCTAATTGATCGCTTCAATACGAAAGCACAGGCAAAATTTTATATTGAAAGATCTGGAGGTGATTTTAATGATTACGAGGCTGAGCATGAAGTTTTTCATGATTCATTGCGGATTCTGCAACAACAACTTTCTCTTAATATCAAGCATAAAATTGTTGAGCGAAAATATCTGCCTTCTTATATTTTTTCCGAAAAAAATGTAATCATTGTAATAGGTCAAGATGGTCTGGTAGCCAATACAGCAAAGTATGCAAGGGGGGTCCCAATTGTTGCTGTTAATCCGGATGTAAACAGATACGATGGAGTTCTTCTTCCATTCACTCCTTCAACCTTTATGGATGGTATAGAATCAGTACTAACAAATACGATTAACCAAAAGATAATTCGTTTCGCTGAAGCTAAATTAAATGATGGACAGCGTTTGCTGGCATTTAATGACCTTTTCATTGGACCATCATCTCATGTTTCAGCCCGCTATAAAATCTCATTCAACAATCTTATAGAAGAGCAGTCATCGAGCGGAATTATTATTTCAACAAAAGCAGGTTCTACAGGATGGCTTAGTTCCATTTTTAATATGGCCTACGGAGTTGCTGGTATGTTTGATAAAACATTAACGCTTAAGCAACCAAAACTCCTAGACGATCATTTACTCTTTGCTGTAAGAGAACCTTTTCAAAGCATTAAAACTCAAATAACTCTTACCGCAGGTTTGGTAAAAAATAACAATAAACTTATTATCGAATCACTAATGCCTTCTGGTGGCGTAATCTTCAGCGACGGTATTGAATCCGATTTTATTAAGTTTAATAGCGGTTCTGTTGTAACGATTGGCTTGGCCAATGAAACAGCCACTCTTGTTATGAATAAATAAAAACCGGAGCTCATCACTCCGGTTTTCTTTTATCCAAATCATTCATTTTACTTTATCACATCTTTCGGTACTTCTCTTTCCAGTAAATTCTTGTAAATAAACAGTGCGATTTCGTTTTGCGAATGCAGCTGTTGGTTACCACCCCAGCCGTGTCGGCCACCGGGGTACAGCATAAACTCAAAATGTTTTTTCTTCTCCTGTAATTTTTTAATCAGCTGAATACTGTTCTGCATGTGCACATTGTCATCCATTGTTCCATGATAGATGCGCAGCAACCCTTTGTACTGATCAACATAACTATAAACAGAAGATGTTTTATAACCTTCCGGATTTTCTTTAGGTGTATCCATAAAACGTTCGGTGTAATGACTGTCGTACAAACTCCAGTCAGTAACACTGCCACCGGCTAAACCATGTGTAAAATAATCTGCACCATAAGTCAGTGCATAACAAGTCATGTAACCGCCATAGCTGAAACCGCTGATGGCCACTTTGTTTTTATCTACGCCTGCATTTTCAATGAGCCACTTTACAATCGTAATCCAGTCTTTCATTTCCCAGTAGCCGAGGTTGCGGTGCATATAGTTCACCCCTTCTTTACCAAAGTGGCCGCTTGCACGATGATCCATTGCTACCTGTATCATGCCTTCTTTAGCCCACCATTGCTGCTGCATGTTTAACTGCCAGCCATCGTATACGGTGCCTGCGTTAGGACCACCATAAATACTGATCATAACCGGGTACTTTTTATTCTTATCGTAATTAGCAGGCCACACAATACGCAAAGGCAAATCGTATTTACCATCTTCACTCTTTACACGCAGTAATTCTGTTTTAGCCAATGCCGTTGTTGCAAACGCTTCGCCTTTTGCATTGCCTAATTCACGCAACTGTTTTCCTTTCGTATCAACCAATGCCATTACATCGGGCGTAGATACATTGGAATAAGAAGTAACAAAGTAAGTTCCGTTGGGCGATACACGAATATTGCGATGCGTGAATTCGCCAAAGGTTAAACGCATTAAACCGGTACCGTCCATTTTTACTTTGTACAGATCGTAACGTGCACTGTTGTCTTTACGGCAGGTGAAGTAAACGAGTTTGTTTTTTTCATCCACGAGGTTTACATCCGTAACGGTAAAGCTGCCACTGGTAATGGCATTGATGCGTTTGCCTGTTATATCGTGCAGGTACAAATGATTCCAGCCTGTTGCATCGCTTTGCAGAATAAACTGCTTACCGTTTTTCAAAAACGTAATGCGGTTTGCATCGTCAAGATCAACCCATGTTTTTTGTGTTTCATCATAAATTACTTTCTTAGTTCCATCAGCCAAATTCATTTCATACACTTTCAGATTATCCTGTGTACGAGGCATCCACTGAATCCACAATGCACTGCCATCGGGTTTCCACATGGGCATACCAAAATACTGATCGTCTTTCTGATTAAAATCGGCCCACACCGTTGAACCTCCATCAGCAGCAACAACACCTACTTTTACTTCCGGATTTTTATCGCCTGCTTTGGGGTAACGGGTGCGTTCAATAAAACCATGCTGTCCTTCTTCGCTGTAAATGGGGAACATCGGCACTTCGCTTTCATCCATGCGCATATAAGCAATCTTCTTACTGTCGGGGCTCCACCAAAAACTTTTGTAACGGGTAGCACGACCAAGAATCTCTTCAAAATACACCCAGCTTGCGTAACCGTTTAAGATTACATCGGTACCATCGTTGGTGAGCTGTGTTTCTTTTTTTGTAGTGAGGTTGATTGTGTACAGGTTGTTGTTACGTGTAAACGCCACGTATTGCTTATCGGGCGACAGAACAGGGTTCTTCTCTTCGTCTTTATTGTTGGTGAGACGGGTTTCTTCGTTCGCCATTTTCAAATACAGATCGTTGCCCTTGTTGATGATTTCGGGAACAACCACTGTAGTTGTCATCACCGAACCTGCATAATCTGTTTCCTTACCTGTTTTCACATCGTGCAGGTATTGCTTTCCTTCTCTGCGGATGACAAAGCTGTTATCGCCCACCCACTCCACAAATTGCGGTAAAGGTTTGGTTACTTTCTGTGCTGCTCCTTTGAGCATTTGCTCGGTAGTTAATGCTGTTTGGGCCGATGCTGCACAGGCAGCTACGATCCATAACAGAAATAATCCTGTTTTTCTCATGTCTGGTTTTTTTAAGGGGATGAAGATAATTTTTTTGCCGATAGGGATCGATTGAATTGGATGAATGGAATAAAAAAGCCGCAGCTGTTTTGCTGCGGCCCGAACAGATAGGATAATTCTTTATTTCTTACCTAAATTGATTTGTACACCAAAGTTGAGATTAAGTGCGCCCTGATCCATCATATCGCTGTACAATCGGTCGTAGGTAAGCTGTGTAAACAGGCCCACTTTGTTTGATGGAAACCATGCCAGACCAGCGCCACCACCATAGTTCAAATAATTTAACCGGCCTTTGGTTGTTACTCCGTTGTAAGTAGTACGATCGAACTGCCAGTTATACCCTGTTGAAATAACGGCAAACGGTTTCAGTTGCTTTGTTCCAAAATAATATTTGCTGTAGAGTTGTGGTGCAAAGGTGATTGTACGGGATTTGTCTAAACTAAACAGATCGTTAAACGGGGCTTTTTGTTTTAGTGTATTAAAGCCGGTTTGGATACCTGCACCTATTTCCCAGTTGTTCTTTACAAAGTAGCCAACATTTGCATCCACGTTTAGTTTTAACCGGTTAAATGCCTCATTCGTTTGCAGTTGTCCGCCGCCGTTGCTTCCAAATAAGCCGTTGATGTTGATGGTTCCCTGTTCGGTTTGTGCAGTTGCAGCAAAGGTGCTCAGCAGCATAGCAGTAGCTAAGTAAAATGTTTTCATGTGTTATAAATTTTCAGCAAAGAAACCGGCTGCCTCTGTTATAAAAAACAAAAGAAACAGATTGTACTTTCTTTTAACATAATGGTAAGTGCAATAAAAAACCGCAGCTGTTTCCAACTGCGGTTTACTTTCTTTCTGCATCAAGTAGCTTTTTTATTAACTCAATATTTCGTGGCAAATGATTTTGCACTACATCCCACACAATTTCAACTTCCACACCAAAATAATCATGAATTAATACATCTCTGAACTGTGCCATTCTTCGCCACTCAATTAGTGGATCGGATTGTTTGGTTGAATTGCTTATGAGTTTTGATGCTTCACCGACAATCTCGAGGTTCCGTACAACCGCATCGATCATCATATCATTTTTTACAAACTCAGCAAAAACAATATTTTTCGTGTAAGCGGCAATCTTATCCCCCGATTGCAAAATGTCGATGAGAAGTAATTTGTCCTCCCGTTTAAGCATAAATCAGTTCGTCTTTTATTGCCTGGAAATACAATGGTTTGATTGCTTTACGGGTAACCACCTGTACAGGTACTGTAGAAAAGGTCTGTTGCAGCAAATCGTAGGTTTCAAAAAGAGCAGCGGCAGAAGAATGTTTAAAATCAATCAGCAGATCAAGATCACTTTCTGCTTTTGCTTCATCACGGCTGTAAGAGCCAAACAATGCAATCTCTGTAAGTCCATACTTCTCTGCAAGTACCGGCTTAATTGCTTTTAGTTGTTGTATGATCTGCTCTCTGTTCATTCTTCATTAAAAATACAATTTATTTTTCTTACCACTCTGCAATAAAAAACCGCAGCTGTTTCCAACTGCGGTTCATATATTTTAATGTAGCTCACAACTATAAACTACAAACCATAAACTTTAAACTTATTCAACCGTTTTTTCCGGACGCATCATTGGGAACAACAATACATCTTGTATGCTTGGTTGATTCGTCATCAACATCACCAAACGATCGATACCAATACCAATACCACTTGTTGGCGGCATACCATATTCCAATGCACGGAGGAAATCATAATCAATAAACATCGCTTCATCATCGCCACGCTCCTTCAGCTTCACCTGGTCTTCGAAACGTTCACGCTGATCGATCGGATCGTTCAACTCACTGTATGCATTGGCAACTTCCTTCCCATTCACCATTAACTCAAAGCGCTCTACCAATCCTTCTTTGCTGCGGTGCTTTTTGGTAAGCGGACTCATTTCAATCGGATAGTCAATGATAAATGTTGGCTGTATGCATTTTGCTTCGCTTGTTTCGCCAAACAATTCATCAATCAGTTTGCCTTTACCCATCGATGCATCAACATGAATATTGAGTTGTTTGCACACACTGCGTAAGCCTTCTTCATCCAAACCACTTACATCAATGCCGGTATTTTCTTTAATGGCTTCGAAAATAGACAAACGCTTAAACGGTGCTTTAAAGCTGATGGTTTTATCGCCCACCTGTACATCGGTTGTACCATGCAGTGCAATGGCAATACGCTCCAGCAGATTTTCTGTAACATTCATCATCCAGAAATAATCTTTGTACGCCGTGTACCATTCCAATACGGTAAACTCAGGATTGTGTGTGCGATCCATACCCTCGTTACGGAAGTTGCGGCTGAACTCATATACCCAATCGAACCCACCAACGATCAAACGTTTTAAATACAATTCATTGGCAATACGCATGTACATGGGTACATCCAATGCATTATGGTGTGTGGTGAACGGACGGGCAGCAGCACCACCGGGGATCGTTTGCAGTACCGGCGTATCTACTTCCAATGCACCATGCTCATTCAAGTATTCACGAATGGTGTTAATAAGGATGGTTCGTTTTACAAACACATCTTTCACTTGCGGGTTAATGATGAGATCGGCATAACGCTGACGGTATTTGAATTCCGGATCGGTTACTGCATCGAAGGTTTGTCCTTCTGCTTCCTTCACCACCGGTAATGGCTTTAATGACTTGGTAAGAACGGTGAGTTCTTTTACGTGTAAACTTGTTTCACCTGTTTTGGTGGTGAACACATAACCCTTCACACCAATGATGTCGCCAATGTCTAATAACTTTTTAAACACCACATCATACAATGTCTTGTCTTCGCCGGGACAAATATCATCTCTGCGTACATATACCTGCAAGCGGCCATGGCTATCCTGCAACACGGCAAAGCAGGCCTTACCCATATCACGCACACTCATAATACGGCCGGCAATACAAACATCTTTGTACTCGTCTTTGGTTTCTTCGTTAAACCCTGCCTTAACTGCAGTTGAATAATGGGTAACGGGATACAATGGTGCAGGATATGCATCAATGCCCAGTTTAGTTAACTCAGCTAATTTCTCTCTGCGGATAAGTTCCTGTTCGCTCAAATGTGTACTCATAACGATTGGTTGAATGAAGCTGTTTTGATGTTTGGCTTCTTTTTAACAGCCCGCAAAATTACCGTAAGAACAGCAAACGGGCAAAGCAAGTATCTTCGGCACAGAATATGCAACGTTTCGCTTGTCAAATCCGTTTAACTGTAAAATAAATATCAATGAAGCGTTTTCTACTGTTACTAACCGTTCCCCTGTTATTGACCTCTTGCGAAGTATTAAGCCAGCTGCCTACCATACCGGGTTCAACAGGCGTTACCGAAGCCGAAGCCGGGCAGGGTATTAAAGATGCCTTGGGCCAGGGCCTTACCCGTGCCGTAAGCAACCTCAACAAGACCGATGCCTTTTTCGGCAGCCAGTTTTACAAAATATTGTTACCGCCCGAAGTGCAGAAAGTGGAGCGTACGCTGCGGACCATCGGGCTGGGACCAACCGTAGACAAAGCCATTCTGCAGATTAACCGTGGTGCAGAAGATGCAGTGGGCTATGCCACACCCATTTTTGTAAATGCCATTAAGCAGATGACCATTACCGATGCCATCAATATCATTAAAGGACCTAAGGATGGCGCTACCAATTACTTCAAACAAAAAACAACGGAGCAGTTGATTGCAGCGTTTTCGCCTGCAGTTAAAAATTCGCTGGACAAAGTGGAAGCCACCAAATATTACGGCGACCTGGTGAATGGTTATAACAAACTGCCCACCACCCGTAACAAGCTCAATCCCGATTTGACAGCGTATGTTGTAGGCAAAGCTGTGGATGCGTTGTTCGATCAGATTGCAAAAGAAGAATTAGAGATTCGTGAAAACCCGGTGAAGCGTACCACAGAAATTATGAAGAAAGTGTTTGGTGCGGTATGGAACTAAGGGCGAAGAGATAAAAGAGTAAAAAAGATAAAGAGGGTTGCAGCTGATGCAGCCCTTTTTTTGTCTCACACAGATTAACTCATATTTTTTATCCGTGTTTATCTGCGAAATCTGTGAGTAACCTATTGTGAGCAAAGCGAACAATCAAATCTGTGTTGATTCTTCTAATCTGCGTCATCAGTGATTCTATCTATTGTAAGCGAAGCGAACAATCGACCATCATAAATCCTACATCGTCAATCAGACATCAGTCCTCTCTTTTACTCCTTCCCTCATTCAATCTCTTAGCCTGCCTTTCACCTCATCATACTTTGCCTCATAATCTTCCCGCATGGTACCCATCAACCGATCCCAGAATAAAAAGTACAAACCATAATTACCGGTGAAGTATTGGTGATGCTGATTGTGTGTAACCGAAGTGTTGATCCAGCGGCCAATCCAGGTACGTTGAAAATTTTTCGGAAATAATTCCCAACCCAAATGACCATACACATTGTAAAACATCTGAAACAAAAAGAAAAAGAACAGGTGTGCTTTGGTAACAGGAATGGTATAGATGAGCACAACTAATATTCCAACTTCCAGTATTGCCTCCAACGGATGAAACGCAAAAGCTGCCCAGGGCGATGGGTTGGTACTCTTGTGATGAATAAGATGAAAAATGCGGAACAGTTTGGGATGATGCATCAGGCGATGAATCCAGTAAAAATAAGTATCGTGTATGAGCAACATCAAGGGAAACGCCAGCCAGAAATACAATTGCCCGTGCAGGTTGATGTCTTTATAAAACGTAGTTGTTTTTCGCATGGCTTCATGACCCAGAAAAAACCAGGGGATAAAAGCAAACAGAAACATCGTGCAGAGCGAAAAGAAAATTTCCCGTTGATAATCTTTGCCCGAAGGAAACCGCAGCTGAATTTTTTTAAATAAAATTCTCTTGCGCAGCAAAACATACCACACAAGAAAGGCCAGTCCGGCAACAAGTAAATACCGGATACCGATCACCAGGAAATAACTGATCCATGTACCATTGGGGTGAAGCATACGCTAAATTAATCTGTTGTTGTTAATACAGCACAACAGCAGAAAAAGTTCAGCAGATTTACTACAGGTCAATTGTAAATCGTACAGATGGCACAACCGTTCTTGCAACTCCATTTAATTGCAGCCGCTGAACAGGTTGGGCTGTCATCGATAGGGCCACTTTTTTATTTTTTGCCGACTGATTGAATAAGACAATACTGGTAACAATCGCACCCGTGCCCAGTAATAACAATGCAACACCTGCATTGGTTATATTTCGGGCCCTGTTGTCGGGCTGCTCGCCCGAAATACCGGAGCCAATCGTTTCAACAAAAAAAATGGTGCCGCCACCAATAACCATCAATCCGCCAAACGTAGCGGTGAGAATGCCGCCGGTTAAACTAACAATGGCACCTGTACGCTGGCGTTTACTCTTCAGCAAATAATCTTCTTTTGTTAAGGAAGGAATGGTGTCGGAAGAAATGGATGCAGATGCATTTGTTGCCTGTACAAAAAAGAATACAAACAACAGGTAAACTATCTTTTTCATAACAAGGGTTTTACTGTGGACAGATCCGTTTCACTTCCTGTAATGAACCGGCACCAATAAGTTACGAAAAGAAAGCTGCTTTATCAACTATCGGCCAGTAATACCTGCCAGGCTTCTGTTACTTTTCCTGCATCTAACAATTCCTTGGCATACTTGTGCAACTCCTTATCCATTTCATCGGGGTTGATGGAGAAATACTGGATGATGTTTTTCAACCGTTCATCTTCGAACGTAGCATCAACCGTTGGGTATTCGTGCACATTCGCTAACTGACCAAGATTATTGCCGGTAAGAACAGCACTGTTGCGGATGGTTTCAGGCAAGGCATCAATACCAATGCCCAGCTGTGTATTGGGTTTGGCTACATGAAACAGACTTTGCTCATCTACTTTGCAATACCAATCGCCGCCGAGCCTTGCAATCAGCTGCAGTTTACGTTGATCGATCATGGTGCCTTCTGCATTGAGGATGCTGTCGTCTACATGCATACGCAGTACTTCGCAAATCACCAGGTTACCGGCACCGCCCTCGCTGCCGAGTGGCTTTACTTCCACCACTTTGCATTCCATCTTCACTTTGCTTTCTTTTACCATGGGTGGTTGCACCAATGTAGCGGCTTCCTGTGTAAACCCTGCTTTCACAAACTCATTCACTTCTTTTGGAAATTCGCAGCTGCTGAGGCTTACCTGCTGCACCATTTCATAATCTACAATGTTGATGACCACTTCCGGCACTTCCAATACATTTTCCAATGTATGCTTGGTAGAATTATCTCTCACTCGTCTTGCAGGCGAAAACACCACAATCGGTGGATTGGAAGAAAACAAATTAAAAAAGCTGAACGGGCTCAGGTTTACGTTACCTGCTTTATTAATGGTTGATGCAAAACAAACCGGCCTCGGCGCAACAGCATGTTGCAGCCATTGTTGTTTTTGCATGGGGTTGAGTTGTTGTAAGTCTATTAACACAGTTATGAGTTAAAGGTTATGAGTTACGGGTTGGTACACCCTGTTGTTTTTTAGGTCGTGCTTTTTCTTCGGTTATTTTGGTTTTCACTTTTTTCATTAGCTCGCCAATCTGGCTGCTCAGTAATTTTGAATCCTCACACAAAACAACTCCCTCACAATCATCAATAAATTTCATCCGATTTATAAACCGAACTTTGTTTCTTATCTCACCGCAAGATCCCTTTGCCATTCGAAGAAAGCGATAAAAGTCCGGGTTGTTATTATACTCAAATCCTTCTGCGATATTATCCGAAATAGAAAGAGCTGCGCTTCGTAGCTGATCTTTCAAACTAAAATCATTTTTAATAACCTTGTTTGATTCTGCCAGGTTGTAAATCTTTTCAGCTAGCTCTTGAGCCTTTTGCCACACAATCAAATCTTCGAAACAGGTAATTTTTGCGTTCATAAATTAAAATTCAGGTTAACAGGTTGTCCAAATTAATCAGCACGATTGAATTATGCAACCCGTAACCCATAACCATTAACTCATAACTTCTTCTTAGCAAGTATCGAAAAATCATCTTCCTCCCGAACCATTGTATTACTCAATCGTCCCAGTCCATCAATTTCCATTTCAACTACATCTCCTTCCTGCAACCACTGTTCTTGGTAATTCGGATCGTTGAGTTTGCCGGTGCCGTTGAGTTCGAGGAAACAACCGGTGCCAACAGTACCACTACCAATTACATCACCGGGATAAAGATCCACACCATAACTCGCCCGTTCAATGATCTCTGCAAAGGTCCAGTCCATTTGTGCCACATTACCTGCACTTACTTGTTTGCCGTTTACCCAACACTTCATATTTAAGTTCCAGTTGAGGCCAACATGATTTTCTTTTGCCGGCACCACATATTGCTGCAGTTCATCAAGGGTAACCAACCATGGGCCAATCACTGTTGAAAAATCTTTTCCTTTTGCCGGACCAAGATTCAGCAGCATCTCTTCCATCTGCAGTCGGCGTGCACTCATGTCGTTCATGATCATCAAACCACCAATGTATTGATCAGCTTCTTCTGCACGAATGTTGCGGCCATGCTTGCAAATAACAATGGCTACCTCCAGTTCAAAGTCGAGTTTTTCAAAATGATCGGGCATGCAACGCACATCGCCAGGGCCTTGTATGCTGTGATGATTGGTGAAATAAAAGATCGGGTATTGATCAAACTCAGGAATCATTTCCACCTTACGGTTTCTTCTGGCAGCTTCCACATGCTGACGGAACGCATAACCATCTCTGCAGCTGGCAGGCATGGGCACCGGAGCCAGTAACTGTAAGTCTTCAATACGCTGAGCGTTGCCCGGCATCAATCTTCCTTCCTGTACTGCTTTTACACTTGCATTGGCCAAGGCAATATATTCATCCCAATACTGCAAAAACATATTCATGCTGGTGGGTAAATCGGGATGGAGTGTATCCATGTCGTACACGAGTCCATCGTGTAACACCGCTAACTGTTCGTGTTCGTCTTTTAAGTAAGAGATCAATTTCATAATGGCAATAGTTTAATAACGAAGAGCGGCAAAGGTAGAGAAATCAACAGCACCGAAAATTCGTTAACTTAATTGCATGAAGAAGCTTGTCGTTCTTATTCTCCTTATCATCACAATTATTGCGTTTCGTCACAAATCCGAAACGGAAACCGCCTGGATACGCATCAATCAATTAGGCTATTTACCCAACGGCACCAAGGTTGCTGTTTGGTGCAGCAAAGGGAGTGCGGGAATCAGTAATTGGGAAATGGTAGATGCTTCTACTGATAAAGTTGTTTATAAAGCAGCGGCCGGAAAAAACTTTGGCGCTTACGGACCGTTTACACAAACACACCGTCTCAACTTTTCTGCATTTAAAAAAATCGGTACCTATTATTTAAAAAGCGGTGCAACAAAATCACCAACCTTTAAAATAGCAGACGATGTGTACAAAGGCGCTGCAGATTTTTGTTTGCGTTATATGCGCCAGCAACGCAGCGGCTTCAATCCTTTTTTAAAAGATAGTTGTCATACACAGGATGGTTATACATTATATGGAGCTGCTGCCGGTTTACCCGACAGTACATTCATTGATGTAAGCGGTGGTTGGCACGATGCAAGTGATTATTTACAATACTCCACTACCAGTGCCAACGCAACCTATCATCTGTTGATGGCCTACCGTGATTTTCCAACTGTGTTTACCGATGAAAAACTGGCGAATGGATTAGATGGAAAAAACAATTTGCCGGATGTACTGGATGAAGCCAAATGGGGATTGGATTGGTTGTTAAAAATGCATCCACGTGACGATTGGATGTTTAACCAGCTGGGCGATGACAGGGATCATATCAGCATGCGTATTCCAAAAATGGACAGCCAGTATGGAAAAGGTTTTCAACGGCCGGTTTATTTTATTACTGGTGAAAAACAACAGCGTGGAAAGTTTTTGAACAACACAACAGGAACAAGTTCTACTGCAGCAAAGTTTGCCAGTACGTTTGCATTAGGGTTTGAGTTGTTTGGGAAAATCGATCGTGATTATTCTAATGATTTGGCGATTAAATCTTCTACTTCCTTTGCCTTCAGTTCAAAAAAGAGAGGGGTAACACAAACGGTATCTGTAAAAGCACCGTACATCTATGCAGAGGATAATTGGAAAGACGATGTTGAACATGCCAGCATCCAATTATATACTAGTTTAGAAAATAATCTTGAAAATTTCAAACCAGTTATCTCTACAGCTCATCCTACACCTCCATCCAAAGAGTTGGTAAATACAGCTTATAATTATGCTAAACAAGAACCCATCACTCCCTGGCTTGGTACTGATACCGCCAATCACTATCAATGGTATCCTTTTATCAATCTTGGTCATTACGAATTAGCAAAGCAGTTAAAAGATAAACGCAGAGATACCATCATTGGTTTTTACAAAGAAGGCATCAGCCGTGTATGGAACAAAGCCAAACAAAATGCTTTCTATCGGGGTGTGCCGTTTATCTGGTGCAGCAACAACTTGACTGTCTCATTTGCCATGCAATGTTATTGGTACAGGCAGTTAACCCACGATGAGCAATTTGCAGAACTGGAACAGGCCAATATCGACTGGCTGTTTGGTTGCAATCCATGGGGCACAAGTATGGTTTATGGTTTACCAGCCTGGGGCGATACACCTGTTGATCCGCACAGTGCATTTACACATCTGAAAAATTATCCGATTGATGGTGGTTTGGTTGATGGTCCTGTTTACACATCGATCTATAAAAATCTCATTGGCATAAAACTTTACCAGCCTGATGAATATGAGCAGTTCCAAAGTGAGCTGGCAGTGTATCATGATGATTATGGCGACTACAGCACCAACGAACCAACCATGGATGGAACCGCATCACTTATTTATTTACTGGCAGCGATGGAGGCGCAGGGCAAGCCAAAAAAGTAAATGCCTCCGCAGGAGGCTTCCGTTACGATCGTGGTGCAATTGTGCGTGGCGATACAACAAAGAAGGAGATAGCGCTTGTGTTCACCGGTCATGCGTTTGCCGATGGAGGAACAAGTATTCTGCAAACATTACAACAACAAAACATAAAAGCCTCCTTCTTTTTTACCGGTGATTTTTATCGGAACAAAAACTTTCAACCCATCATTCAGCAATTAAAAAAGAAAGGGCATTACCTCGGTGCGCATTCCGATAAACATTTATTGTATAACGATTGGAGCAAACGGGATAGTCTGCTTGTAACTAAACAACAGTTCAGAAAAGATTTGTTGCAGAATTATGCGGAGATGAAAAAGTTTGGCATCAGTAAAACAGATGCGACTTTCTTTTTACCGCCGTATGAATGGTATAACGATTCCATTGCGGCATGTACAAAAGAAATGGGTTTGCAACTCATCAACTATTCGCCCGGCACAAGATCAGCGGCTGATTATACATGGCCGGAGTTGCCAAACTTTCAAAGTAGTGAAGCAATTTATAGATCCATCTTTAACTATGAGCAAACAAAACCGGCTGGCTTGAATGGGTTTATTCTGTTGCTGCATATTGGCACTGATCCAAAGCGAACCGATAAATTTTATCAGCAGTTGGCAAACCTTATTGACACATTAAAAGCAAAGGGTTACAGCTTTAAGACGATCGATCATCTCTTACAAAATAAAGTAAACTCACATATTCATCAACAGGTAGCACCTCTGTTGAGGTGATTTCTCAAGTTCTTCATCACAGTAATTCTATAGCAACATCAAGGCGTTATCCGGAAACCAGGCTGTATATTGGTTTTCGGGGTCCTTTTTGGTTACTTTTTGGACAAGCAAAAAGTAACAGAACTCTTCGCTTACATTTGCTTTCTATGATTACCTCCATCAACAATTTCAACAACGTTTTTTTTATTGGTGTTGCCGGTACGGGCATGAGTGCGATTGCACAGTATTTAAAAGGCATTGGTAAAGATGTGAGCGGCAGCGACCGTTATTTTCATCCCGGCCAACCCAACGAAACAAAAGAAAAACTCGAAGCAGAAGGCATCCGTTGTTTTTTGCAGAACGGCGAAGGCATTACAACAGCAACAGATCTTGTTGTTGTATCAACAGCTGTGGAAGATACGGTTGAAGAAGTGATCAAAGCCAAGCAACAGAACATTCCCATCATCAAGCGTGCAGAACTGTTGGCTGTCATTGCAAGAAGTAAAAAGACCATTGCTGTGGGTGGAACCAGTGGTAAAAGCACCACCAGTGCTATGCTGTTCGATATACTGCAGCATGCAGGTATGCAACCAAGTATCATCAGCGGTGCAGGGTTGACAAGCATTATTAAAGAGGGAAAGATCGGCAATGCAAAAGTGGGCAGCGGCGATTGGCTGGTAATTGAAGCCGATGAAAGCGATGGCAGCATTGTGAACTATACACCAGAAGTTGGTTTACTCCTCAACATCGATAAAGATCATAAAGAAATTGATGTGCTGATGGATGTATTCGATCAGTTCAAAAAGAACACATCACAATTCTTTGTCGTGAACCAATCGCATGCGCTGGCAAAAAAACTTTCAGCGAATCCTGCTCATAATTTTTCTGTTGATGCAAATGATGATGCAGCTTTTCATGCCAGCAATTTCCATCAACATGGTTTTTCCATTTCATTTGACATTGAGCACGAAGTCTTGAGCGAAGTCGAAAGATCACCATTCATCCTTCACGCCGTAGGCCGCCACAACATGGAAAACGCCCTCGCCGCAGTAACAGTTGCCAACCTCATTGGCGTTCCATTAAGCAGTGCAGCCGAAGCATTGAAAAATTATGAAGGCATTTATCGCCGTCACCAGATTATTGGGCAAAAGAACAATGTATGGTTGATTGATGATTATGCCCATAACCCCGCCAAATGTGCAGCGAGTATCGAAGCCTGTCAGCCCATTGCCCAGAAAGTGATTGCCTGGTTTCAGCCGCATGGCTACGGACCAACCAAATTTCTTCGCCACGATTTTGTAGAGGAGATCAGCAGAGCGCTTCGTCCGCAGGATGAAATATGGATGAGCGAAATTTTTTATGCCGGTGGTACAGCTGTAAAAGATATTTCAGCAAACGATCTCATTACCGACCTTAAAGCAAAAGGCGTCAATGCTTTTTTTGTAGAAAACAGAAACGAGCTGGTTGAAAGCATGCGTCCGCATTTCACAGAAGACTGTGTACTGCTGCTCATGGGTGCCCGTGACCCTTCGTTGGAGCTGTTTGCAAAAACAGTGTGGGAGCAATTGTAAGGATTGTTCGCTTTGCTTACAATGTTCAACACAGAGATTAAGAGATACGGAGAACGCAGCGTTTTAAGAAGTCAGGATGAGGGTTCCGATAGCTATCGGGATTAGGGTTTTATCTTTTGCACCACCCCATGTTTCCTTACTGCCTTTCTTCTTGGTTTTTGTTTTTTGGTCATTGGGATTTTTCTAGTGCCTTAACTCTTGTGCCTTTTTCCTGGATTTTGGTTTTTGTGCTTGAATTTTTCTTCAGTCTTCCTCTTTTTAACCGCATCTGACCAATATCAGCTTTCGTTCGAGCACTGTTAACCGAATTGGCCTAAATTTGTGCCGCTTACAAAGCGTTTTGTAAAACAGGCAAACATGAAGATGAATATCGATACGCCAATTCCTATCGTCGATGGCACAACCATCACCCGTAAAGAGTTTACCGAAAAATATTTAAAGCCGCAGAAACCGGTTATCCTGCGTGGTTTGTGGAAACAATATCCTGCTTACGAAAAGTGGACGATGGATTATTTCAAACAATCCATGGGCGATATTAAAGTAAAACTGTTCAGCACCAAGCAGGCCAACCCCAGCGAAACGCTGAGTGTGGCGCATGCCGAAATGAAGTTCAACGAATACCTGGAGTTGATTGAAAAAGAACCAACCGATCTGCGTTTGTTTTTATTCCCTGTATTCAAACACAAGCCCGAACTGCTGAAAGATTTTGGTTATCCCAACATCACCGGCCGTTATATTAAAATTCCGTTCATGTTCTTTGGTCCCAAGCATTCGGTAACCCGTATGCACATGGATATTGACATGAGCAATGTGTTTTTAACACAGTTTGCAGGCAAGCGTCGTGTGGTGTTGTTTCCACCCGATCAAAGTGATTTCTTATACCGTTTGCCGTTTAACGTACACGGTTTGGTTGATATTGATAAGCCCGATTTCGAAACCTATCCCGCCATGCAGTATGCAAAAGGCTGTACAGGTATATTGGAATACGGCGATACGTTGTATATGCCAAGCGGTTACTGGCACCACATTGAATATGCAGAAGGTGGTTTTGGTTTATCGGTACGCACCATTGGTGCAAGTGTAGGCACCATCCTAACTGGTTTATGGAACGTAAGCATCCAGCGTAAGTTCGATGATATTATGTTCAAGATCCGTGGACAAAAATGGTTCAACTATAAAAAGCAACTTGCCTTTAAACGTGCAGAAAAGGCGATGCAACGGGTAAAAGAAAAGGCAGTGTTACAGTAAACGAACCGAATACATATAAAAAGAGAAGGCGGCCGATGGCCGCCTTCTCTTTTATCAATAAAAATTTTACGCTCCTCTTTGCGCTCCGCCTACATGCTTACCTGCATTGCTGGAGGTTTTCGTATTTGCTTTACCGCCACCTTTCGGTGCAATAAACATCGATGACTTATTGCCTGCCGGCGCAGCTTTCTTCTTATCTTTTTTATTCTTTCCTGTATTAAACAACGACATAACAATGATTTTTAGTGATGAATAATTCCGGCTTGTCGCATTAACAAACCGACTGTGAATATACCGATTCTTTTCTTTTTGCCGAAAAGGCATGAAGAAGAAAGGCGCAAGGTTCAAGAAACAAATAACCGACAACAAGCAACCAGTAACAAATCATAAATCCAAAATCAGACATCTTCTTCCCATAGCTTATCTTCGTATTCATGGTAGAAGTTGGTCAATACAATCGTCTTATCGTAAAACGCATGAAAGATGCCGGTGCTTATCTCGATGATGGAGCCGAAGGCATTCTGTTACCGAAACGTTTTGTACCCCGTGGTACACGTGCAGGTGATGAGTTAACAGTGTTTGTGTATCACGATGGTGAAGACCGCCTGATAGCCACGACCCAACACCCCACTGCAGTTGTGGGTGACATCGCCTTAATGAAAGTGGTGGGTACCAGTGCACATGGTGCATTCTTAGACTGGGGTTTGATGAAGGATTTGTTTGTTCCCAAGAGCAAACAAATTTCGGCCATGCGTTTGGGTGGCGAATACCTGGTACATGTGTACATCGATGAACAAACGGGCCGTGCAGCTGCATCGCAATACATTGAGCATTTACTCAGCAATGAAGAACTCACGGTAAAAGAAAAAGACGAAGTAGAGCTGATCATTTATCGTCAGACTGATCTTGGATGGTCCGTCATCATCAACAAAAAACACATCGGGCTTTTATATTTCAATGAGGTGTTTCAACCGCTGCAAATCGGCGATAAAGTAAGCGGTTATATTAAAACCATTCGTGAAGATGGAAAAATTGATGTGGGCTTAGGTAAGCAAGGCTACCAGCGTGTGGAAGATGAAGCACAAAAAATCCTGCGCCTGCTAGAAGAGAATAACAGCTATCTGCCCTATCACGATAAAAGCGATCCCGAAGCCATTTATAATTTCTTTGGCATGAGTAAGAAAGCTTTTAAGATGACAATCGGCAAACTCTACAAAGAGAAAAAAATAGAGCTGACGCAAACAGGGATTAAAGCAATTGAAGAATAAGCGTAAGGCTTTTCAACCCAACCATGCGGCATTACACAGCCGCCGTTTCACACACATATGTAGGTACAATACCCGTTGCACGAATGCGTGTTTCGGCATCGTCGGGTAATGTGTTACCCGAAAGTACAAGTACTGTATCCAGGCCGAATTTATTGCCGCCCAATATATCTGTATGCAACGTATCGCCTACCATCAGGATATCTTTTTTGCTGAAGGTTGTTTTGGTACGCTCCCGCAACAGATCATACGCAAACATGAACATCTGCGAATCGGGCTTACCAAAGCGAATGAATTTTTTGCCGACAATACTTTCAATCATCGTAGCCACACCACCAATGGCAATGGACACATCGTTACTGCCGGTAATGGGATAGATATGATCCGTATTCGCTACAATAGCAGGAATGGTGCGTTTGCGTAAAATATTCACTGTGCGGTTTAAATCATCAAACCAGTTAAAGCCTTCATCATCGAGCAACACCAATGCATTCACCTGGTCAATATTGTATTGCGTAATAGCACTTACCGGCAAGGTATGCAAACCCGAACTGTCAATATAATGTGCCGAACTTTCGGTACCGAGATAAGCAACAATACCATCATTCACTTTCAGATCTAAATATTCTTTGGCCAGCATTCCCGATGAAATAATACGGTCGTGCTGAATTATTTCGAGGCCGATCTTATGATAGGTTTGCGCCAGCTGCATCGGACTTCTGGATGCATCGTTGGTAACGATGTAATATTCTTTGCCTTGCTCTTCCAGGTAAGCGAAGGTTCTATCCAAACCGGGTATTAATCCATTATAACTTTTAATAACGCCAAAGGCGTCGAAAAAAATTATTTTGTATTGGTCTACAACCGATTTAAAGTCCTGAACTGAATACATGCCGTTGATTGATTTTAAGTGTTAGGGCGGTGCTATTTCTTTACAGGTTTCGCTTCTTTTATCTTCAGTGCTTTGATCAGTTTTTCTGCATCAAAGTCCCTGTCTACCGAAGGCAGATAAATATCGTATGCTTCTGCACGCAGTTTCTTTGCATACTGCTCGCTGAAGAAGTGACTGCCGTCTTTAATCACATAATTGAGAATAAAGAAACGGTAGCCTTCTTTTAAAAAGCGCAATTCATCAGCTGTAAGCGGATTCACTTTATGGTATTCTTCGAGGAAGATGATGAAACGATCTTCCATCATCGTATTGATGTAATAGCTGAATACCGTTCTGTCGCCTGCATCACTCACCACCCGGCTGAAGAAATAAAAATCCATCATACGGCTGCTCATGCGGAACCAGTCGTAATCCCAACGTGAATACAGCTCCAGTTTATCGGTAACAGAAAAGTTACCAATGTTCCAGTCGATAAACACAGGAATGGTTTCAAACGATCCTGCATTTGTCTTCAAGCGGTTCTTTAAAAATAATTCGCAATGATATTTTACCAGGTCGGCCTGTGCCCTGGTGCCGAATTGTTTTTCATCATCTTCAATCAAATCCATCAACGTATGAATATCGGTACGTAATGTTTTGGATGATTTTGGAAGAATATGCCGCAACCTTGAACAGGCTTTATGAAACTTTCCAATCTGCTGACCAAACTTGCGGATGAGTTTTTCATCCAGTCGTTTAGGTAAGCGTTGCAACACACGCACGGGGTTATAAAACACCACCCATGCTTCTGTTTTTTTGGTGCGGTAATGATAGGTGTACACCCGGTTATTCTTCAGCAACGATTTTGCCAGCAGATTTTCAAATGGGTATAACAAGTTGTTGGAAAGCGTGTGGATGATGCGGTGATCTTCTTTAAAATGTTCGTACTTGCCAAAGTAAGAAAGCTTGGCAATCACAATATCTTCATCTTCGAAAATAATCCGGTACACATGGTTGGTGCTCACCATGGCACTGATCTCTTCAATATGTGCTATCTTTTTGGTTGCATCATATCCTTCCCATGCTCTATGTATAATTTTTATTACTTCTGTCATAACTTTTTTTTGAACCACTAAGACCCGAAGGCACAAAGATATAGCCACAGATGAACGCTAAAGCACACAGATAAAGGAACAAGACACACGATTCAAGAAAGATCCAGGAACCACTTCGCTATACTCGGTGTTCTCCGCACCTCTGTTTCTCTGTGTTTAAAATTGTGAGCGTAGCGAACAACCATCTGTGTTCATCCTTCCCATCTGCATCATCAGTGACTCTATTTCTTCGTTGTAAGCGAAGCGAACAATCCCCTCCTTTTCTTTTTCCCCTTTTTAAACCCTGTCTGCCGCCAGGCAGGTCCTAGCTATATAATCTCGAAATACCGTTTCAACTCCCAATCGCTTACATGCTTTGCAAACTGGCGGCACTCCCACATTCGTGTATTGGTAAAATGTTCTACAAATGCATCGCCAAACAAATCTTTTGCAACCGATGAATGTTGCATGTGTGTAGTAGCCTCTAATAGGTTTGATGGTAATACACCGTTGCTTTTATCGGCATAGCCATTTCCTTTTGTTGCTTCGACGTTTAACGGCAGTTGATGTTTGATGCCATACAAACCCGAAGCCAGTGATGCGGCTATTGCTAAATACGGATTGGTATCGCTGCCGGGCACACGCATCTCCACTCTTGTGTTTTTAATGGTTGGATGCAACACACGTACTGCCGTTGTTCTGTTATCAACTCCCCATGTTACGGTTGTGGGAGCCCATGCACCTTCCACCAATCGTTTGTAACTGTTGATGGTGGGCGCATACATCGGCAACGCATGTGGTAAGCAATACAGCAGACCTGCTACATAATGTTCCATCAACTGACTCATGTGATGTTTTCCTTCTTCACTGTAAAACAGATTTTCTTTGGTAGCAGGGTTCCATAAACTCTGGTGAATATGTCCGCTGCAGCCCGGCAACTGTTCGTTCCACTTGGCCATGAAGGATGCCATGATGCCATGTTTGTAGGCAATTTCTTTTACTGCAGTTTTAAACAGCACTGCTTTATCAGCAGCAGCCAAGCTGTTATCGTGTACAATCGCTGCTTCGTATACACCCGGTCCTGTTTCGGTATGAATGCCTTCAATAGGTATATTGAATTTGTTGAGCAGGTCAATGAGGTCGAAATAAAAATCACTCTGTAAGGATGTACGCAAGATGGAATAACCAAACATGCCTGTGGTAAACGGCTCGGGTTGCACAAACTGTTTCTGTTGCAGACTGTGCGGACTTTCGTTAAAGTTGAACCATTCGAACTCCTGTGCAAACTCGGCATGATAGCCCATGTCTGCACATTCCTGCACTACCTTCTTCAACAGCGAACGGCTGCAGGCAGCCACCTTGCTCTTGCTGAAATCAGCTAAGAAAAAAGGCAAATCATTTTGCCAGGGAATAGTCCGAAGGGTCGAAAGATCAAGATGCACCTGCTTATCGGGATAGCCACTATGCCAGCCCGTTAGTTGTACGTTATCGTAAGCTGCATCGTTACTGTCCCAGCCAAACACCACATCACAAAAGCCGATACCGCTTTCGAGTGTATCGAGCAGTTTTTGTTTGCTGATGACTTTGCCACGCAATATGCCATCAATATCTGCAAAGGCAAACTTCACCTGTTCGGCATTGTGCTGTTGCAGGTATTGGATCAATTCATCTTTCGTCATGAACCTGTTTTTAAGTGTTTACAAAGTTGTGGCTTAAAAGGGGTATTTCAAAGTGAAAAGATTGTTTGGTTGAACCACGAAGAACATAAAGCTGCACAAAGACTAACTCAACGCTCTGCATCTAAGGTTGCCACAGATGAACACAAATAAACGCAGATGAAGAAAACCACGAAAAGATTTTCCACTTACTTTGTCTGGCCGCACAAAGCGGCCTGACTCGCAAGCCTCAGCGCTCTCTGCATCTCTGTGTTTAAAAATTGTAAGCGAAGCGAACCCTTTGTACTGCTTCGTGTTATTCGTGCCTTTGTGGTTCATCCATTGCCAGCAAAGCGCCGCAATCAAATCTGTGTTCATCCCTCCAATCAGCGTAATCCGTGATTCTATTTCTTCATTGCAAGCGAAGCGAACAATCTTCTTTTCCTTTTTCCCCTCTTTTAAACTCTTAGTTCTTTATCTTGCTTCAAAACCGAAACCACATGCCCTTCAGTCTCGCTATTTCTAACTACCGCACACCGTTACAAAAAAATTACTGGCTCTGGATCTTCATCACTGTTTTCACCGGTATCTGGATCAGCACTTTGGTTGGTACAACCGACATGAACAACTGGTTACTCGAAAACACACTTACCTTTTTGTTTGTGCTGTTTCTGCTGTTCAGTTACCGCAAGTATAAATTCAGCGATTTGAGTTACCTGCTTATTTGTGTGTATCTCTGTCTGCATGTATACGGATCAAAATATACCTATGCTGAAAATCCGTTGGGCTATTGGTTGAAAGATGTATTTCATACCGAGCGTAACCATTACGATCGTATTGTGCATTTCAGTTTTGGTTTCCTCTTAGCGTATCCGATGCGGGAGTTATTTTTAAAATGGATCGGTTATCCCAAACTGGTATCGTGGATATTACCGATTGAGATCACCCTTTCCATCAGTGCATTTTATGAATTGATCGAGTGGGCGGTGGCTGATGTGTTTTTCAAAGCACAGGGCGATGCGTACCTTGGTACACAAGGCGACATCTGGGATGCACAGAAAGATATTTTCCTCGCCTTTACCGGTGCTATTCTTGCAACAACCATTGTATCGGCTGTAAAACGCATCTTCAATATTTACGAAGAGAAAAAGTAGGCGTTCACTATTTTTTGAACCATAGACACACAAAGAGACAGAGCAGCACTAAGAAAAAGTAAATCTGTTGTAGCCGCAGATGAACACAAATAAACGCAGATGAAGAAAACCACGAAAGTTTCGGTTATTCACGTCTGGCCGCATTGGGGGAACTGACTAATCCTCTACGCACGCTGTATCGCTCCCGATAGCTATCGGGATCTCTGTGTTGAACAATTGCCGGCAAAGCGCAGCATGCAAATCTGTGTTCATCCCTTTCATCGGTGGCTTTATTTTGCGTTGATCAAAGCGAACAATCTGTTTCTCTCTTTCTACTGCTTTACTCTTAGTTCTGTTTTGAACATGACCGCCAACAGCAAGCAATCCTGCTTCAAATGAATGCTGAACTAAACATTCTGGCTTATCAATCTGTTCCTTTCTTAGTTTCGCAAACTTAAAATTTAAAGCATGCATCTTTCGGTATTACAGGAACGCATCAGCAGCGTTCGGCAAGATATTATTCAACATCCGCTCTACCCCCGTTTGCAGGAGATACAGGACCTGCAACAGTTTACACAATATCATGTGTTTGCTGTATGGGATTTTATGAGTCTGCTGAAAAGTTTACAACGTCAGCTTACCTGTGTTACCACTCCATGGGTTCCCGTAGGTGCAGCGAATACCCGTTACCTCATTAACGAAATTGTTACCGGCGAAGAAAGCGATGTAGATGCAGCCGGCAACCGCATCAGCCATTTTGAATTATACCTGCAGGCCATGCAGCAACTTGGTGCTGATACTACTGCCATTGAACAACTGCTTTTTCATCTGCAGCAAGGCGTAGCTGTTCAACAGGCCCTGCAACAACTGCAGTTACCCAAGGCCGTTACCGATTTCTGTTCCTTTACCTTCTCACTTGTTGAGCAGGCGCCGGTGCATGTACAGGCAGCTGTGTTTACATTCGGAAGAGAAGATCTCATCCCCGATATGTTTCATGAACTCGTGATCCGTTTATCGCAACGTTATCCGCAACAGCTGGCAACCTTTAAGTATTACCTCGAACGGCATATTGAAGTAGACGGCGATCATCACAGCCAGTTGGCGATGCAAATGGTACAGGAACTGTGTGGTGCCGATGAAGCAAAATGGAACGAAGCAGCAACGGCCTGCGTGGAAGCGTTGCGTTTGCGAAAAGGTTTGTGGGATGGCGTTTTACAATCGCTGCAAACAAACAAAGCAACGGCATAAGCAAACAAAAAACAAAACAACAGGGGTCAACTGCCTGCTCCATTACCACCACCGGAAAAAATGGATCGGCTGTTAACCCCTGTTTCGTTTGTTATTGGTCTGTACCCTTTTTATTCATCAGAAATGAAAACCGATACCCAGCTGCACATGCAGTGCGTTGATCTTCTGTGTCACATCGGGTGGATCGCTCGATTCAATCCGGAACTCAGGCTTCATATACAAATAATCAGCACCTGCAAATACTACCAGTTTTGTATTGGTTAAGAACCGTACCGATAAACCCGTTTGTACAGGCACGGCTGTTCCCCAGTCTTCATCCACAATGGTCTGACCCTGGTATTTTACTTTGGGCGAATTGGTCCACATAACACCGGAGGCCGCATGCACATCAAACAACACCCGGTCGCTTACGGGTAAGAAAACCATTGGACCAACCACTAAACCGGCATACTGCCAGTGATCGATTGTTGCACCCGGAAAGTTTTTACTCAGTGCATCACTTACAGCAAAATTGGCATAATGACCTTGCAGCATCACTCCCACATATTGCTGAATACGGTAGTTGTATTGTATACTGCCGCTGAATCCTGTTTTTGCCATACCTGCATTTTCGTTGGTTAAATCGGCCGATGCAAAATCGGCTAGCGGAATGGCTACGCCTCCCTGTACAAACAGGAAGCTTTTTTGCTCTTTACTGTTCGTTGCATCCTGTGCACGAACACTTGTACCTAACACCATCAGTGCAAGGCACAGCAGTGTAATCCGTAACATAACCTGTTATTTAAATGAGCCGGTGGGAGGAGTAAGATAGTGCTGCTGCAGCGCCAAATGCAATGACAGGTATCACAATAAAACCCGGAAGCGGTAACTGTGATCAGTTTTTATACGCTTAAACACGTAGAAAACAAAAGCAGGTAAAAGCTTGCATTTCGCATGGCAAAGCACTACCTTCTGTTTTGTTGTAACCAGAGCGGATGAACGGTTACAGCACAAACAGTTTTTTTATGTCATTTTTTTAAAACCAAAACCATTTGTACATGAAACAGATTCTTTCTTTTCTGTGCCTGGCCATTTTACTGGCCGCCTGCAACAACGATCAAAACAAAACAGCCGAACCAGCCTCCGATGCGGCAGCACCGGGAGCTGAAGTAAAACTGCCCTACAGTCTTACCATGCCGTACAACAACTGGAGTATTGGCAGTAACGAAAATGTGGCCGCTGCCATGAACGGTTTGAAAGCCTTTGTTGATAACGATTTTACTGCACTGGCTGCTACCCTGGGCGATAGTATTGTACTCGATTTCGATCAGCTCCAGACAAAGTTGAGCCGTGACAGTGCGATGAAGTTTTTTACCACGGCCCGTGCCAGTTATAAAGACATTACCATTGCAATGGACGATTATGTTTCGGTGATATCGGCCGACAAAAAACATGAGTGGGTAACCCTTTGGTACAAACAAACCTGGACCGACCCCAAAGGCGTGAAAGATTCGATGAATGTGATTAATGATATTAAACTGTCAAATGGTAAAATGGTGGCGCTGCACGAAAAGAGCAGTCGTTTTCAAAAGAAATAAAACAGGAGAAGAAGTAAAGTGGAAAGACGATGTTACAGTTTGTAACATCGTCTTTTTGTTTTCTGTGCTTCTGATCGCCGGTATGTAAAAAAACCTGAAGCGATATTGGACTTGCTGCAACCAATGCCGAATTGACTTTTGTTCTCCCCTCCTCTGGCATGGTTTTGGCGAAATTTTCCGTACAAAAATTCAATTGTATGATGAAAAATAACGTCCGCCATGTACGTGTAAAAACAGCCACCTTGCTGGCTTTTGTTTTTTTACTCGCTGCTCTCATACTCGTCTTTTCCTGTAACAAAGAACGATCCCTGAATACGGACGGCAAGCAACGTGTAACCATCCGCATCAACGATCATCCGCTGGAAGGATTAACCAATGTGTGGGTGGATGTACAGTATGTAGAAGTAAAAGTAGATACCACTTCGGGCAGAAGAGATGATGACGACTATGATGATGATGAAAACGACGATGACGATGACAAAGACTGCGACCGCTATGGTACCTGGGATACGCTGAAAATAACACCCGGTATTTATGATATGCTCCGCTTCCGCAACGGGCTCGATACATTACTGGCAACCGGTTTTGTAAACAACGGCACCATTCATAAAGTACGCATCACTTTAGGCAACCGCAACGAAATTTCAAAAGACAGTGCTGTTACACGTATTCCGCTCAGCATCTGTAACCGCAAACTTTATGTGTATGTAAAACTGAAAGACAAAGAACATACTGAAATTGTGAATGGCGAAGTACGCATCCAGCTCGATTTTGATATTGCACGTTCGATCAGCTACAGAGATGGTCGCTACTGTCTGCAGCCTTACATCAAAGCTTATTCAAAAAACAAAACCGGTTCGGTAGAAGGAGAAGTTGCACCACGTGCAGCCAATGCCATGCCCATGCTGTTTAACAGTATCGATACTGCCTATGCACTGCCCGATGAAGATGGTGAATTTGAAATCGGCGGTTTAAAACCGGGTACGTATAGTTTACGCTTTAATCCTGCTGCCAATTACCGTGATACCTTGCTTACCGGCATTCTCGTTAAAGCCGGAGAAGAAACGGAGTTGCGGAAAATTGAACTGAAACAATAAATTAACTCAACAGTTTTCAAACGGCCTCCCGGCGCTTCTTGTACAAAAGCCGCTGCGGAGGCCGTTTACCTTTACAGCTGCAGACTGATTCTTGTCTGCTTTTACTTATTTTCATTTTCCAAAATCAACGATTGCTTATGCTTGCTGTAAACCGCTTACGGTCGCTCGATGTATTCCGTGGCCTCACCGTCTGTTTTATGATTATTGTAAACACGCCCGGCAGTTACGAAACTACGTATGCTCCGCTGCTGCATGCTGCCTGGCATGGATTTACGCCCACCGATCTGGTGTTTCCTTCCTTTCTGTTTGCGGTAGGTAATGCCTTAAGCTTTGTAGCCGTTAAATGGCAAACAATGCCACAGAAACAGGTGTTGCTTAAAATTTTCAAACGCAGTTTCATCATTTTTTTACTGGGCTATCTCATGTACTGGTTCCCCTTTGTATCGCTCGATGCAGAACATAACCTGCACTTCTTGCCCTTTGCCAACACAAGAGTATTCGGCGTTTTGCAACGCATTGCTCTTTGTTACCTGTTTGCCGGATTGTTATTCTATTACCTGAAAGAACGCTGGGTGTACATCCTTGCTGTGATTGTCCTGTTGCTGTATTGGGCCGTGATGATGGGTTTTGGCACCGGCCCCGATCCTTTAAGTATGAAAACCAATGCAGCACTCCAACTCGATTTGTGGTTGCTCGGGCCCAACCATTTGTACAAAGGCGAAGGCTTTCCCTTCGACCCCGAAGGATTGCTGAGCACCTTCCCCGCTATGGTAAATGTAATTGCCGGTTATTGGGTAGGACGAACCATTCAAACCAAAGGCAACACGTATGAAATGCTGAGCAAGCTCTTGCTCTTTGGCGTGGCCATGGTAACCATTGGTTATGTGTGGGACTGGTGGTTCCCCATCAACAAAAAATTATGGACCTCTTCTTACGTATGTTATACGGTTGGTTTAAGCAGCCTTGTACTGGCCGTCAGTACTTACTTCATCGATTTTAAGCAGCAGCAACGGGGCGCCCTGTTCTTCGAAGTGTTTGGCAAAAACCCTTTGTTTATTTACCTGTTGTCGGAAGTTGGCGTTATTCTCTTATGGTTTATACCCGTTACACAAAGCAATGGCAGCAGCACCAACCTCTACCCGTTCATTTACGAAAACCTGTTTCAGCCAATGGGTGCATATTTCGGTTCGTTTCTGTTTGCGCTTGTGTTTATGTTGCTCAACTGGTGCGTTGGTTATTTCCTGCACCGCCGGAAAATCTATATCAAAGTATAATCAAAGGCTGTATAAAAGAGAACGGCAGGAACCTTGTTCCTGCCGTTTGCTTTTCAGCTATTCTCATTGCCAGGGAACCCGTGGCGATCGGTAATAATCAATACCCCATGCTGTATAAAATGCAGCATGTTGTACCAGGCGGTTTTTATATTCGTCCCAGCTGCGGCCCTGTTGCGGCGACCAGCTAATTTCTGCATAACCCGTCAGCCGTGGAAAAACCATGTATTCAATATCCTTCATCGTTACAATGGTTTCTGTCCACAACGGCGCAACAATGCCCAGTATCTGTTCTTCCCGGATGCCCTTCACCAGCTTTGCCGGATCCCAGTTATACGCTTCGTCGGCTTCAATATAGGCAGCCCAATGTAAACCCAGCCTTGTGGTCGAATCGTATTGCATATCCATGTACACTCTTGTTGCCGGACTCATGATCAGCTTTGCACCCTGTGCAACCGCTTTTACCGGGTTGGCCGTATCGCTCCAGTGTTGCGCAACGGTACCGGGCTGCAAACTTGCATGGGCAATCTCATCCCAGCCAATCACCTGTTTGCCATTGGCATGGATAATGCCTTGCACACGGTTTACAAAGGCAATGTATTCTTCTTCGGGTGTTACCAGGCTTTCATCGCCACCCATGTGGAAATAAGGCGAGGGGCTGATGGCCGCAATTTCACTCACCACATCGTTGATAAAGCCATATACTTGTTCGTTTGTGGTACACAGTGTGCTGAAGCCTACTTCTGTACCGGTATACAATCCTTTGATCGTGTCTTTAGGGTTGCAGTTGAGCTCTGGGTAAGCCGCCGCCGCCGCATGGGTATGCCCCGGCATATCAATTTCGGGAATGATGCTGATATAACGCTCTGCTGCATACTGCACCAGTTCTTTAAACCGCTCCTGTGTGTAAAAACCACCGGCACCACCGCCTACCTGTGTGCTGCCGCCATATTCGGTGAGGCGTGGCCATTTTTTGATTTCGATGCGCCAGCCCTGGTCATCGCTCAAATGCAGGTGCAGGGTGTTGAGTTTGTAATACGCCAGCAGATCGATGTATCGCTTTACATCGCCTACGCTGAAAAAATGCCGGGCCACATCCAGCATGGAACCACGGATAGCAAAACGTGGATAATCACGGATGCTGCCGTTGGCCAGCAGCACTTTGTTGGAGGCTTTATTGTCTGCAGGCAATAATTGTCTGATGGTTTGCAATCCATAAAAGATACCCGCTGCCGTGGTGGCCTGCAGGTTTAGCAACGAATCACTGATGTGAAGGGCATACCCTTCTTTACCCAGCGAGCTGTCGCTTACCAGTTGCAGCACAATGGCCTTGTTGCCTTGCGTACGTTCTGTTGCCGGAACCAGTGTTGATGATGGAAAAAGTTGGGAGAGCAAGGCACTGTTGCTCTGCAACACCGAATCGGCCGGTGTAATAACCAGCAGGAGTTTTTCGCCGGGATTGAAATAACCGGCTGTACGTTTCACTTCCACCGGTTTGGGAATAAGATTCAGGAAAGCAGCATCGGCCTGCTCTTCGGGTTTGTTGCTGCAGGAACTGATTGTAAAGAGGAACAGGCAAAGACCCGCCAGCATGAACTGTTGTATGCGCATAGCAATCTTTTAAATGAGGAACAAAAATAACGGTTGTAGCTCTCATCTGTCTGCCCTTCAGTTTTGTGCTTTTGCATTCTGCCTTTCGCCTTGTGCCTTGTGCGTTCCACCTTTCGCCTTGTGCCTTGTGCGTTCCGCCTTTCGCCTTGTGCCTTGTGCGTTCTGCCTTTCGCCTTCTGCCTTCTGCCTTCTGCCTTGTGTCTTCCCCTTCTTCCTTCTACCTTTACTCCATGTGTTACTACAATGGTTGCCGGGTATCCCGTGCAGAATACATACGCCTCATGGCCATTGAGAAAGAAATTAAAAACCTACAATTTCTTAACCGGCCCGTCCAAAACGGATTCGATTATAAAGATTGGCCGGTAGCAGTACCCACCAACAACGGTACCGATATCGACATTCAGTTAATGCATTGGGAATACATCCCCGACAGCATACACGACGCTGATGAATTAATGGCTGCCCGTAAAAACTTTACCTGGCTCAATGCAAAAGGCGAAAACATTTTGGTGAACGACAAAGGAAATGAGTCCATGTACCGGGATGGTGCGTTGCAGGGTCGTGTATTGGTATTATCAACCGGTTTTTACGAGTGGCAGCATGTACCTAAATTGGGCAAACGTGGACAGGCATTAAAAGCCACCGAAAAAATTCCGCACTACATTACTGTTGATGGACCGGAAGAATATTTTTTCATGGCGGGTGTTTCCCGTGTGTGGCATAATCTCGAACTGGATCAGCGTGCAGCTACGTTTGCGGTTGTAACAACAGAGGCCAACGAGCTGATGCAAAAAATACACAATACCAAACGCCGCATGCCGGTGATACTGCCGCCCGATCTGGCGCTGGAATGGTTGCAGCCCGACCTCAGTGAAGAGCGGATTCAAGAACTCGCTACTTATCGATTTCCCGCTGCAAAAATGAAAGCATGGCCGGTGGCGAAGAATTTTCTGCAAAGCAGCGAACCCGAAAAAGAAGCACAACCACAACAGTTATCGTTGTTATGAGCAGCACGAATATCTTTCACATTGTTGTTGATGTAAAAGACAAAGGCAGGTTCCGCATGGAAGTGGAACACTATTACAGCAGCAAAGAAGTAGAGCGTTTTAAAATCAAGGGCAAAAACGACCGGCATATCCTTATGGAAAAAAGGTTACGGCTGAAACGTCAGCCCTGGAAAGTAACGAAGATGGATATCAACAACATCAACTACCCGGAAGCTGCTATGGCGATACGGGATATGCAGGATGCGATTGATACCTACTTAGATCAGAAAGGCAACGCAACAAGCGGCCACATTCAAACGAGTTAATCCTAATTGCGAACTGAGTCCAATTTAACAAACAAGTTCAGGCGATGTAGTCCACAAAAGCTATGTGCAAAGAACCGTGGCAGTCTGTTACCCGATCGGTTGTTCCGATTGGTTTGGGATTGTCGGATTTTTAAGGGATTCATGCTTTATATACGGCTTATCTATGCTTTATCCAGGGAGTATCGTGGGCAGATACTGTCTTCAGAAACGAAGGATGGACGAAGGATCTAGGAAGTATGCTGAAGGTAACAGGGTGGTTGCTCTTTAACGGGCCGCTGTTATGCGTGGGCTGTGCATGTGTCGGGTAAAGAGGCACTACCGGTTTCGTATGGTTGTTGTTTGGGTTCGAATTTTCCGGGGAAGGCGGTGAGGATATTTCCTTTTCTTAGTGGTTGGAGGAGACTCCAACCACTAAGAAAAATGTTGCTTGTGCCTGTTGAAGAATTTCCTTCCGATGCGCAACAAATAAAAGTTTAACTGATCCCTCTTGTTGTTTAAATCTTTTGAAGTCAAATGCAGATATTACTGTTTTGCCTGTTCCTGTTGCTGCAACAATTAAATTTTTGAATCGATTATGAATAATTCTTTCAACTTCCAACTTCTCTAATATTTCTTCTTGAAAAGGAAATGGTTTTATGTCAAAATATACAGCAGAACTATTTCTTTCTGTTACTCTTTCCTTTTTTAAAGCCTTTCTTAGTTTTTCCGAATCACGATTTGTCTCAAAATTTTCAAATTCTTTATCTAACCAATAAGTTTCAAACGTCTTTTGAAACTTATCGATAATATGACCTACTTCTTTTGTTGTAACCTTTAAATTCCATTCTAACCCATTTGTTAGTGCAGACCTTGAAATGTTAGATGAACCAATATAACCTGTGTGAAATCCTGTATTTCGATAGAACAGATAGGCTTTAGCATGTAACCTTTCGTTGTCAGTATTATATGAAACTTTTACTTCTGTATTTTTTAACTTAGAAAGAAACTCAATTGCCTTTAGATCAGTAGCACCCATGTAAGATGTGGTTATTACTTTTAGTTGACCTCCTCTTTCGGTAAACTCTATTAGTTCCTTTTCAAAAATTCTTATTCCAGTCCATTTAATAAAGGAAACTAAAAAGTTAATTTTATCAGATGAGAGAATTTCTTTTTTTATTTCGCTCTCCAAAGAAATACCAGCATTATTTCCTGTAAACAGCTCACTTTGCGCTAACCTCGTGTAAGGAGTAATTTGTTTTAAATATTTATCAAAATCAGCAACCCCTAAATCAACTTTAGAAAAAACGGCAGTTAATATTTTTGCTTTCGCTTCTATTAAATCTTCATCAAAGTTTTCTGACCTTATTTCACTCTGTAATAATCCTATAATTTTGTTTGAAAGCTCAATTTGCTTCTCGATACTATTTTCGCCAGAAATAAGTGACAATGCAAATCGAATAACATTGCTTACATATTGCGATAATATTTTTGATGCTTCATTTTTATCTATTTCAGCTTCCTGTATGTAAAAAACATTTTTATCTATGTTTTTTAATTTCGACTCAATTAATTTATTTATTAACTGTTCATATAACCCTTCTATCATAAGTTAGTCCATTGATTAATTTTAAAGATAGTAAAGTGGTAAATAGAATCAATATATTCTGGTTCAAAGTTTACACCCCATTCTACATTGCGATGTATGTGTTCAAACTCTTTTGCCCACTCAATAAACTGTACAATTTTTCTACGGCTATCTTCAATTTCATAATTTTCTTTTCCAGCTATAAACGCAATATCTGCAACTGCTTCACAAAGAGAATATACTTTTTTATTGGTCATTGCGTTTTGGTTTTCATATCCATGAAAACAATAGTACAGCATGTGATGTAAAGTATATTTGCTTTTAAGTCACATCTATGCTTTGATTAAATCTTAATAAGTATAGTTTACTAAATCGTAGTCTTCTTTTCTGTTAACAAATCGGTAAGAAACTGTACACAACTATTGCAACGTATACCTGCGCTGTTTGCAAAACCTATCTTTGCCCCGTGAAAAAACAGGCTGTTCCTTTTGCGGTTGTTGTGCTGGCGCTGCTGTACTCCTTTTTAGTAAGTGCGTACAGTTATGTACCTGTTACCGCTGCTGTACCAACAGCAAAGGGAAAAGCAATGTGCAGTCAAGCGCTGTATCGGCAGGCAGTGTGTTTTATATAACGGCGGCTTACCGGCTGCACTGCACGGCGCCTGTTGGTACCGAACCCGGCACTGCTGCCAAACAGGGGTTGCCGTTTACAACAGATGCAGTTGTAACAGACTACTCTCTTACGCCGGGCTGCCTGCAATACCTGCAGCGGCAACGGCTGCAATGTGTAAACCTGCACACGGTCCGTTTACTTTTTCCTTTCCATCATTTCTGGTAAGCATGGGTACTTGTTGTAAACAAGGGTACAGCCTGTAAACAGGTGTGTACTGTTTGGCTATTTCTGTACATCCAATTCAATTTCAACAAACGCATGGATACAAAAACAATGCTTACAGCCCTGTTACTGATACTGGTAGTAGTGGCTCCTTTTTATATACATCACCTGCGCCTGCGCCGCAAAGAAAAAATACTGGCAGCGCCGCTGCTGCAGGCCGCCAGGCAGGCCGGTGCACGCATCAGCAAACAACAGGTGTTTCAGCAGGCAGTGCTTGCAGTAGATGCCGAAGCAGCACTTTTATTTTTCTTACCCTTTCAAACTGGCGTAGCGGCCCTGCAGCAGATTCCGTTACACGGTTTGCAACGTTGCACGGTGCATACAGGTGTGCGTAATGCGGCCGATGAACCCGATTTTGTAGAGCTTCGGTTACACATGGGCACCAAAGAAGATCGTTTGCTGTTGTTTGAGCGTGCTAACAACAGCGCTTTTTTAACCGATGAAATTCCGGCAGCACAAACATGGGCCGGTTTTCTCAACAGCCGTTTTGCCCGTTAAGCAGGGAAAAGGTTTCTACAGGTTCATTTGCAAAGCATCGGTTGTACAACCGGTGCTTTGTTGTTTTGCGGTATGCCGGTAAACAACAGATCAGTTGTATAAGAGATAAGGCGCTATTTCTTTTTTCCATTCGGCCGCTACCTGCAACTGAAAAGGATGGCCCTGTTTGATTTTTTCAAATGCATCGGGCACACCGGTTAAGCGGCTGATGTGGTTTTGTCCGCCGGGGTTGGCCGCCGTGGGGTACAAGCGTTGCTGCAGTTGCTGCGGGTGCAGTTGGGCCAGCAATTGTAAAATCCGGAAGCCTGTTGCTACCGCCATGAAACTGTACGGATCACTGCAATGCAGCTGTAAGCCGTTACAGGTTTGGCCTGCATAAGGTGCCGTGCGGGCGCTGTAGGGCAGCACGCTGCAATGCAAACCGGGCAGGTCTGCCGCATCGAGCAGTTCTTTGAGTGCAGGGGCGTTTAACCAGGGCGCACCCAGTTGGGCAAAGGGCGCAGGGGTTAACCGGCCTTCGTGCACGTTTACGCCTTCGAGCAAACCAGTGCCGGGGTAAAACAGCGCCGATGTAACAGAACTGATGGCAGGTGAAGTGGCCTGAAAAGCAAAATGCTCGCCTGCCAGCCAATGCCGTTGATAGCCCTGCATGGGTATGCACTGCAGCTGGAGCTTGGGCAAACGGGTGGCCGCAAAATAACGGGCCAGCTCGGCCAGTGTGCAGCTGTGTTTGAGCGGTATGTTCCAGCGGCCGAGAAAAGAAGCACAATGTTCTTCGTTGAGGAAGGGACCTTCTGCTTTTTCCAGTACGGCGGTAATGGGGTTGGGCCGGTCGAGCACCAGCAATGGTTTCTGCTGTGCCGCACAGGCTTCCATTACATACGTGAGGGTCCATAAATAGGTATAGTAACGGCAGCCCACATCGGGTATATCAAACAACACATAATCCACATCAGCAAGATCGGTTGCGGAAGGTGCCAGCTGTGTACCGTATAAACTGATAACGGGTAATCCTGTAAGGGCATCGGTGCCGCCGGGTTGTGCCACACCATCTTCGCCTTTTGTATTTATCCCATGTTCGGGTGCAAACAGTTTCTGCAAACGGAAACCCTGTTGCTGCAGTGCTACCCGGTTAAGCAAGCCGCTGCCTGCAGTAAGAGCGGCATCGTTTGTTACCAATGCAAGGCGTTGCTGTTTGTACAAGTTTTGTTGTAACAAACAATCGATACCATATTGTAAACGGTTGTGCTGCATACTGCGTACATGAATGTAAGAAAGAGATGTGTATGTTTTTGTTTACAGCTATTGTTCTGTGTTTGTACTAACGAAGGTTCAGTATGTAGCAGCTTCTTTCCTGTTTCTGTAATAACTCTTACACATTCCTTGTTTGCAACTATTTATGGCGTTTCTTTGCAACCTCATTTCAAATTTTCTATTCTTAGTTTCATGACAGCGATTCTCTTATTTTTTACGTTACACTGGTTTTTATCCTTGTTCTTTCATTCGTTTTTCCTCCATCGTTATGCTTCCCATCAGATGTATACGGCCAAGCCGGGTTGGGAAAAAACATTTTACTTTTTAACCTGGTTTGTACAGGGCTCTTCGTTTTTAGTACCACGTGCCTATGCTGTGATGCATCGCATGCACCATGCCTACAGCGATACAGAAAAAGATCCGCACTCACCGCATTTCTTTAAAGATATCTGGCAAATGATGATGCACACAGCCCGCATCTTCAGTGGTTTTGTTACCGGTAAAAATGTACCCGATCCGGAGTTTACCAAAGAGTACCTGCCGGTATGGGATAAGCTCGATAAGTTTGGTCATAACAATATTACCCGTGGCTTTTTTGTAGCAGGTTACATTGCATTCTATTATTTCTTTGCACCCAACCCCTGGTGGTTTTTATTATTACCCATTCATTTTTTCATTGGTCCTATACAGGGTGCCGTGGTAAACTGGTTCGGTCATAAAATGGGTTACCGCAATTACAATATTGAAGACCACAGTAAAAACACAACACCCTGGGGTGTATTGCTGATGGGCGAACTGTTTCAGAACAATCACCACAAAGACAAAGACAACGCTAACTTCGCACGCAAGTGGTACGAGTTTGATCTTACGTTTTTGATTATGCGCATCCTGCATGCGTTACACATCATCCGTTTAAAGCCCGTTCACTTACCGCAGCAACAACAACGCAACCGTCGTTAAATTCATTTTGTATAAAAACAAAAAGCCACTGCAGTTGCAGTGGTTTTTTTTGTGTTGTTTGCTCTTTCATGCCAACACGATGAGGTTGTTTCTTACAAGTAGTTGCAGTAAAAAAACTTACTGCTGTTGGCTTTACTAAGAAAACGTTAACGCAACTTGTTGATAAGCGGCTGCCGCTCATACAGAATCCATTGCGGGTGCAAACGCTCTTGTCTATTTTGCTGCCGTGCAACACATTGAATTTGTTCATAGCGAACACTTTGAAAACAACTATCACCGTCATTACGCAACGGGTCCTTTGTCTTTATTTGTAGATTTTTTCTGGCAAACCAGGTTCGATCACCTGTGGCAGAAATATCCCGAAGGCTTCAGCGATGTATTATTTCCCAACCTGGGTTATTCTTACTTAATTAATTTGGGCACGCCCTATGAAATGCAGGTTGAGCAAAACCGTCAGCTGGTAAAAGGCGATGGCTTTTTGCCCCGGCTCAATCATATCGAAGCGTTTCACAAACCGGGCAATGTACTGTTTGGCATTAAGTTTAAGGTAAGCCCTGTTATCTTCGAAAAGAAGGTCAACTTTTCCGAATACAACGGCACCATGTTTCCGTTGAGTTATTTAATGGATCAATCGTTGATCAACGAAGTAAAGCACAGTCATTCGTTCGATAAAAGAGTGCAGCTGTTGTCGCAGCACTACGGGCAAATGATTGAGCAGTACAAAGGCTCGCTGCAGCCCATGCATATTGTAACCGAAATATTACAGCAGGCGGTTATTAACAACAGCTTCGATACCTCTGTTGAAGTACTTGCTGCGAAATATACTATTTCATCACGCACCTTGCAGCGTTATTTCGAAGCCGGTACAGGCATCAGCAGTAAACAGGCCTTGCAGGTATTGCGCATCCGCAAAGCGGTGAGTCATATTGTATCACGCCCGCAAACATTTCATTACGGTGTATACAGTTATTACGATTACAGTCATTTTCATAAACATCTCCGTCAGTTTTTACAAAAAGACAACCTGGTTCATTTACAACCGCATTTACAGTTATTACAGATAGCCCGGAAAAAACAGGTGCAGTAAAAAGAGCCGTTCACTTTTTTTATAGCAGTTTTGGTTTAAGAGGCCTTTTCCCGAAAGCAGCAGGAGCAATCCCGCAGCCGGAAAGAAGGGGCTTTTTTTATTGGTAGGGATCGCTCCTTCTTTTGTTTGAAAAAAAGAGGGCCGATAAGAATACCAGCCCGTTAAATCAACATGAGAAAAAATGTACCTGTTTGTTTTGCTTACTTCATCAGAAGAGGATAACTGATCAACAGGAATAACTTCGATGCAAAGCCAAACAGCAGCATACGATTCTTCCATCTTCTTCAGGTAAGTTACTGTGCACGCTGGCGCTCTTCTTCCGATGCCGTTGCTCTTTTTCTTGCCTGCTGCACTTTATTATTTCCAAAGCGATAGGTGAAGCTCAGGTTTGCGACTCTTGTTTCACGGTATGCTTTCCAATACTCGATATAGTTGTTGTATGTGATGGTGCCTCTGGGCAAATTGGTCCAGAACATATCGGTGATGTTTAAACGCACCTGTCCTTTTCCTTTCCATAAACTTTTCTGTACACCGGCTCCTACACCCCATTGCGGACGCATCACCATAAATCCATATTGTCCGCCCGAGTTGTAATTACCAAACAATTCACTGGTCCATCCTTTGCCAAACGTAAATGTATTGTTGGTGCTCAGGTTTACTACAGCCTTACCGTTATTTAACGTTGTTCCTGCAAGACTGCCGTTAAAATGATTGTAAAAAATATTGGCGTTGTTCATCATGTTCCACCACTTGCTGATGCGTACGGGTGCAGCAATGGTTAAACCATAATATTCCGATGAGCTGAGATTGACCGGTATCTGCACGGTAATATTATCATCGCTGGGTATGTTTGGAAACGCATCTTTAAAGCGTGTAATGACAATGTTCTGGTTGTTGGTTGTTTTACTGTAGCCCAATGTAAAGTTGATGCTTTTAACGGTGTAACTTAATTCGTAACTCCAGGTAAACTGCGGCAGTAACGAAGGGTTACCGGTTGAATAAGTTGTTACATCAATTAAAAATAAAAACGGGTTGAGTTGTGAATAGTTGGGCCGGTCGATGCGGCGGCTGACAGACACACCCAATGTTTGCTCTTCAGTTAATTTATAATTGAAGTAGGCGCTGGGGAAGAGTTGTGTGTACGATGAATCCCAGTTGATGTTTCCTTTTAACTGTTTTGTTTTTACGTTGGTGTTTTCGGCACGTACACCAATCTGCACATCAAATTGTTTGAATTCTTTTTTCAGGTTTACATACGCTGCATTAATATTTTCATCGTAATAAAAATGATTGGTTTTGTTTACATCATTTTCCGGTGTGCCGCTGCTCATATCATTAAAGCGTGCGTCGTTATCGGCATGTACCAGGCTTGTTTTAAAACCGGCTTCCAGGCGTGTTTTATTTTTCATCGGTTGCACATAGTCCGACTTGAGTGTTGCCAGCCGCAGTATGCCTTTCTGTAAACCATCCAGGATATAATCGGGTTGCAAAGCAGTACCATCGAGTTTATAATATTGGGTACCCACCCGTGATTTATTTTCTGATCCGAAATAACCCAGGTCAATATCTGCGGTCAGTTCTTTACCTATACTGTCGAAGCTGTGTTTAACGTTGAAGTTGGCAACCGCATTCATATTCTCGTTGTGGTTGCGTGATTGTGTGCGGAACGTGAAGACGGGGTGCTTTGATGCATCGCTCACCACCGAACTGTTTTTATTATTGGGATTAATAAAATTAAGATTGCTGTTGACTACAAATCCAATCACTGTTTTTTTGGTCGGAAAAAAATCGGCGCCAAAACGCTGGGTGTGCAGATCGAGTGGAATTTTGGTGTAATTATTTTTTTCGTCGTTGCCTGTAAACACACCGTCGTTGGTAAAGAAATTACGATCGAGTAAAAGGTTGTTCAGGTTTAAACGATAAGCATAATTATAACCACCGAAGAGGTTCATTTTTTTATTGCGGTGATTGAAGTTGATGCCGCCATTTGCTTTGGGATAAACCCCTTGTCCGTAACCGGCTGTAATGATTCCATTGGTTCCAAAGCGTTGATCCTTTTTCATCCGTATATCAATGATCCCTGCATTGCCTGCTGCATCATATTTCGATGAGGGATTTGTAATCAGATCAATCCGTTCAATCGCATTCGCCGGTAAGCTGCGTAAGTAGTTCACAAGATCTGCTCCGCTCATAGGCGTTGGCTTTCCATCAATCATAATAATAACGCCGCTTCTTCCACGCATACTTAAATTATCGTTGGCATCAATTAAAATACCGGGCGAACGTTCGAGTACATCAAAGGCAGAGCTGCCGGCATTAACCACACTGTTTTCTACGTTTACTACAATGCGGTCGCCCATGCGTTGAATAAAAGGTTTGCGGCCCGTTACTTCAATTGTTTTTAATTGTGTTGCGGCAGGCATCAGCACAACATTTGCAAGAGACACCGATGTTTGTTCTGTTGTTATTGTTATGGCTGCAGAGAATTGTTTTTCGTAATTAACAGACGTTGTTTTAATGATGTAGGTACCGAGAGGAATCTGTTCAAATTCAATCAATCCGTTTTGATCGGAGATGGCTGTTTTTATTAAAGAAGAATCGGTGCTGCGTAAAAGTTCGGCCGTTGCATTGGCAAGTGCCTGTTGCTCGTTGTTTACAATCTTACAAGTAATTTTTCCACGGGTGGCGTTTTGTGCTGTTACAGAAAAAAACAGCAGACATAAGATGATAAGGTTAATGGCAAATTTTTTCATGTGCTCGGTAATTAATAAATGCACCGAACAACAACAGTAACTTCAAAAAAATAAAATTGAAGCACCTGCATTGCTGCATAGTGCATGATGATTCGGTTACTCAAATTTGAAACAAAAACGAATAATATCGTAGGGATTAATGACAGAGAGTAAAACGAATGCCACCAGTGGATGATTGTAAATTCTGCACTGTCAAAAAATTACCTTTTTTCTACAAAGTTGATGGAATGATCAGCGACCCATGTACACCATCAGAATCTGCACATCGCTTGGGTTTACACCCGAAATGCGGGATGCCTGTCCGAGTGTTCGTGGCCTGATTTTATTAAACTTCTGCAGCGCTTCTGTACTGAGTGAAGAAATTTTATTGTAATCGAAACTGTTGGGTATTTCCAGGTTTTCCAACTGGCTCATCCGTTGCACCAGTTCTTTTTCTTTTTCGATATACACATCATACTTCACCTGTATTTCTACCTGCTCCAGAATTTCTGAGGTATGCGTGCCCGTTAGTTGCTGCAGCGTTGGTGATGCTGCAATAAGCTTGTTTAATTGTATGCCGGGACGTAACAGGAGTTGTAATGCTTTTTGTTTTTGTGTAAGTACAGCACTGTTGTTTTCTTCCAAAAAGGAATTGATTTCTTCAGGTGTTATAGAAACCTCTGCCAGTGTTGCTTTTATTTTTTCTACCGTGTCGAGCTTGGTTCTTGTTTTATCCATACGCTCCTGCGATGCCAGTCCAAGTTTGTAACTGAGTTCGGTTAATCGCAGATCGGCATTATCCTGACGCAGCAATGTTCTGTATTCTGCTCGGCTGGTAAACATGCGGTACGGTTCATCGGTTCCTTTGCTGATGAGGTCGTCGATTAACACACCAATATAAGCGTCGCTTCTTTTTAAAATAAACGGATCCTGTTCGCTTGCTTTGAGATGCGCATTCATACCGGCCATTAATCCCTGGCAGGCTGCTTCTTCATAACCGGTTGTTCCGTTGATCTGGCCGGCAAAGAAGAGATTCTGCACCTGCTTTGTCTCTAGTGAATAAGTAAGCTGTGTTGGCGGAAAGAAATCGTATTCAATCGCATAACCCGGGCGGAACATACGTGCATTTTCAAACCCCGGGACATTACGAAGCGCTTCGTATTGCACCTGTTCGGGTAAGGAGGTTGAAAATCCGTTTACATAAATCTCGACAGTATTCCAGCCTTCCGGTTCTACGAATAGCTGGTGACGGTCTCTTTCTGCAAACCGGTTAATCTTATCTTCTATACTGGGGCAATAGCGTGGACCGGTACCTTGTATACGGCCTTGGTACATGGGGCTTCGATCGAACCCTGTTTTAAGAATATTGTGAACTTCTGTACTTGTATAGGTTATATAACAGCTCCGTTGCTCAGCCGCTTTAATAAGCGGAACATCCATGTAAGAAAAGCCGGTGATCTCTTCATCGCCTTTTTGCTCTTCCATTTTGGAGTAATCAAGACTACGGCCATCAATACGGGGAGGTGTACCTGTTTTTAAACGATCGCTTTCGAAGCCCAGTTCAACCAGCTGCTCAGTAATACCTGTAGCTGCTTTCTCCGAAATGCGCCCGCCACCTAATTGCTTTTCTCCAATATGAATGACACCATTTAAAAAGGTACCACTTGTTACTACTACCGCCTTGGCTTTTATTTCGTGCCCAAGACCGGTAACAACCCCATAACATCTGTTGTCTTTTACAAGCAGGCTTCTTACCATATCCTGGTAAAAATCTACATTGGGCGTTTGCTCCAGCATTTCCCGCCAGGTTGAGGCAAAGAGCATGCGATCGTTTTGTGTGCGGGGGCTCCACATAGCCGGCCCTTTTGAGCGGTTCAGCATTCGGAACTGAATCATGCTTTTGTCGCTCACGATACCGCTGTATCCGCCAAGGGCATCTATTTCCCGAACAATCTGACCTTTTGCAATACCACCCATGGCCGGGTTGCAGCTCATTTGGGCAATGGTTTGCATGTTCATCGTAACCAACAACACCTTACTACCCATATTGGCAGCAGAAGCCGCTGCTTCACAACCGGCATGGCCGGCACCTACAACAATAACATCATACTCTGGAAACATGTATACAAACCTTTTAAGGCTGCAAAGATAACCTCTAATTAGCTGTGAACAGAGCTATGTTTCACGTGGAACATCAACGACATGCGAAGTCCTGAACCAGAATTCCTTTACCCTCCTTAAAGGAAACAAAAGAGATCCCTACCAGTTGAAATTTAGGATCGAGTAAGTTTAAGCGATGACCTTTATCGGGTACACCCTGATCAATAAGAAGGGCAATCAGAGACTCTAACGCATAAAAACTGCCATTAAAGATATTCTCAGCACCGCAGCTATAACGACCTGCTGCCTGAATTCGCTGTACAAAGGATTTTCCGTTGGCAGAAGTATGGCTGATGACACCGTTACGCTTCTTTAAATCGGCTGCATGTGCTGTGGCCATCTTTACAAGTCCGGAATCAGGCGCAAGCAAGGGAAGGCTTTGCGGCGCCTTCATGATATCTGCTTCCAGCGAACGGGTAAAATTAGATTTGGCTTCAGGAAATTGAAGAAGAAACTCCTTCATTACAGTATTCCAAAACCGACGAGGGTTTTGCCGGAAATAATTCACCCAATACAAGGACTCTTGTTCTGGTTTCGAGAGAAGGCTGAACGCTTTCGATGCGCTTATAGATTTATACAAGGCCGAATCAATTGCAGCAGTATACTCAAATGGTTTATCCCTAAGCGTTAAAACACCCTGACCGACTACTGTTGAACTGACACTAAGGAGAAGAATAGTTAAAACCTGTTTCACGTGGAACATCACCTACTTTTTGAGGTATAAACGCAAATAATGATCTTCCCGTTCTCTCATCTTCTTAATTTGTTGTGAAGACTTGTCGTTGTAGCCAGCAAGATGTAAGCAGCCGTGGAAAATGACACGATGTAACTCCTCTTTAAAGGAAACAGTTGCAGCTTTTGCGTTATCCTTCACACGATCAATGCTAATATACAATTCGGCTTCAATTGATGCTTTTGCCTGATTGATCGGGAAAGTGATAATGTCGGTATAATAATCATGCTGTAGAAAATCACAGTTTATCTGCAGCAACGCTTCATCTGTACAAAAAATAATATTGAGGTTTGACAGCCTGCATTTCTCCGACTTGAAAAGTTTATTGATGAACACCTTCAGCTCTACTCTATTTGTAAAACTGAACTGTACTTCCTGGTAAAAAAAATTAACATTGCTCGTAGCCATAGACCCCAAAATTCGGGAAGATTCAGTTAAGGATGCGGTACTTTTGCAATGAATATGAAAAGACTATCGGAATTAGCGCCCGGGCAGAAAGCAGTGATTCATTCTTTTGAAAACGATGAAATTTTTCTAAAGCTGATGGAAATGGGGTGTGTACCAGGCGAAGAAGTATTAATGGAGATGCAGGCACCACTCGGTGATCCAATCAGTATTAAAGTAGCGGGCTATCAACTAAGTTTACGGTTAGAAGAAGCAAAAAGTATTCTTGTAACAACTCTTAACTAATTGTAAATCAATCTACTAATGAAGATCGGGCTATACTTTGGCTCTTTTAACCCTATCCACAACGGCCATTTAATTATTGCACAGCATGTTTTAAACGAAACAGACTTAAAGCAGGTTTGGTTTGTGGTATCGCCGCAGAATCCGTTTAAACAACAAAAGACCTTGCTGAATGAATATGACCGGTTGCATCTTGTCAACCTCGCTATTCAAAAGAGCACCAGTTTTAAAGCAATTGATATTGAATTCAGTTTGCCAAAACCCTCCTATACGATCAATACACTCGCCTACTTACAGGAAAAATATCCGCAACACCAGTTCTCCATTATTATGGGCAGCGATAGTTTACAGAATCTGGATAAATGGAAAAACGCTGAAACCATTATGCAGCACTATCCTATTTATGTGTACACAAGACCCGGCTTTGCGGCAAACCAACCATTGGTAAAACAACTGCATACCCTGAAAGCGCCCTTACTTGAAATTTCGGCTACACATATCCGTGAGTTAATTCAGGAAGGAAAATCGATTCGTTTTCTTGTTCCCGATGTGGTACTTGAAGAGATTGAGGACACCGGCTATTATAAACTAAAAAATCCAGCCAAGTAAAAGACAAACCAATGCAATGACAGGCGGAGGTATTTTTGTTGTTGACAGCAAAATGGTTGTCGACAAAATAACGATGAGATTTAAATAGCTGATTGTATTTAATTCGAGAATAGAAATATCCCTTGCAACATAAAAAGCAGAAGCAACCATCAGCCCAACGGTAGCAGCTTTAATTCCTTCCAGTGATCGATAAACTACTGTATATTTTTTCAGATTGTTCCAGATTGGATAAAAGAATAAAACAAGCAAAAGACTTGGCAGAAAAATAGCAACGGCACCAATGATTGTACCGGCCACCTGGCTTTCTTTACCAAGATCACGCATTGCCATACCTCCCGTATAAGAAGCCATCGAAAATACAGGACCGGGAACACCCTGCACAAAACCTGCCCCGGTTAACAATTCTTCACCCGTCATGTACTGTGTTTTTTCCCGGATAACAAATTGCTCATACATCATTGGAACAAGTACCTGGCCTCCCCCAAATACCAAACTACCAAAACGATAAAAGTTTTCGAACAGGTTAAACGCACGCCTGTTCTCCCACTCCTGCTTTCTTGCCGTTTCACTAAGAAACCCCGCAAGTATAAATACAAAGGCAAACAACCAGAGATTGGTCCATTTTATTTTACGGCGTTTTACTTCTTTCTTGGGTGCCCCTTTATTTCCAAAGTTGGTAACAATACCACCAATGACCAGAATTATAGGAAATACCCAAGGGGTTTTTATAAAAAAGTAAACAGCAATGGCAGCAATCAGCATGATTACCCTTGTGATCGAACTATTAATTGAGGTTTTATAACTATGCCATGTAGCATAAATAAGAAACCCTACGGCCATTGGCTGAAGAAATTTAAAAATATCCGTATGCAATGTTTTCTTGTCCAGATAATGGACGAAAAAAGAAAGTCCCCCCATAATAAAACAGGCAGGTGCTATCCAAATCAATAACGTAACCAATGCCAACGGAAGACCACCCCGCTTATACCCAATTAAAGTAATCGTTTGTGTGGAACTTGCGCCCGGTAACAATTGACAAAAAGCAACTAAATCTGTTAACTCCTGTTCAGTTAGGTCTTTCCGCTTTTTTACAAACACCTTCATCAACATTCCAATATGGCCTTGTGGCCCACCAAATGCAGTTAGCGTGTAAAGCAGTACTGCTTTTAGAAACGGAATGTGGCGAATAAATTTCAGGGCTTTGTATTTTATTTTTTTAATCCGATTTCTCTGAGGCGTTCGTCGAGGTATTCACCAGCAGTAGCATCCGGGTATTGTTTGGGATTTGATTCATCGATACAACTTTCCAAACAAGCCAAGGACATGTTTCCCTTTGGATGCAGAAAGAAAGGTATTGAAAATCTCGATGTATGCCAGAGTTCTCTTGGCGGATTTACCACTCGATGTGTGGTTGACCTTAATTTATTATTCGTCAGGCGCTGCAACATATCACCCACATTCACTACAATCTGCTCCGGTAAAGACGTTACACCTACCCATTCATTTTGCTTGGTAAGAATCTGCAAACCATCAGCAGAAGCCCCAACTAATAAAGTAATTAAGTTGATATCTTCATGCTGCTCCGCCCTTATTGCACTTTTCGGTTCGCTGGTAATCGGCGGATAGTGTATAGCCCTCAGAATGGAGTTTCCATTGTTTACCCAGGAATCAAAATAAAATTCATCTAAGCCCAGGTATAAGGCAATTGCCTGTAATAGTCTTTTTCCACTTTCTTCGAATGAACGATAGGCCTTGTGAAAAGTCGGATTAAAATCCACGATTTCCTTTACCTGCACATTTTCGGGGTATTCCTCCGGAACAAAATCAGAACCCTCAGCTTTTTGTCCGTATTGAAAGAATTCTTTTAAATCCGGCGCTTCGCTTCCTTTCGCATGTTCTTTTCCAAAGGACGTATAACCACGTTGACCCGCCAATTCCGGTATCTCGTACGCTTTCTTTTTTTCTAATGGCAGCGAAAAAAACTGTTGTACATACTTATACAAATCTGCAATCAGATCGTCTGGCACGGCATGATTCTTTACCGCAACAAATCCCACCTCTTCGTATGCACGGCCTAGCTCGTTGACAAACTTCGTTTTTAAAACGGGGTCGCCACTTGTAAAGTCAGCAAGATCAACAACAGGTATAGTCATAAAAAAGATTTTAGTTTATAAATATGGCCGTTTTCGTTTAGGTTTGAGTTGCAAAAATTACAAAATTGATTGAATCGAAGAAAGGTTTTTTATTGGTTCAGCTAATGCTGGTATTTACATGTATCGGTTGCTTTCCCTCATACGAATTGCAAACAATCAATTATAAAACAATTTTTACAACTGCCGATAGTGTTCCTGATTATGCAGATCTGAAATTCTGGGCTGCACATCCTTGGAAAAAAGATCCATCAGACAGCATACCAAAACCTTTGCGCAAACAAACAATCGACAGCAGCGTTGATGTGTTTTTTATTCATCCTACAACACTCACGGACGAGTCGCTTCAGGGTGTGGTATGGAATGCATCTTTAAATGACGCTAACATCAACGCCAAAACAGATTATACTTCCATTTTATACCAGGCCAGCGTCTTTAACAGTAGCTGCCGGGTTTTTGCACCCCGTTACCGGCAAGCACACATTTATTCTTTTTTTTCGAAGGATACACTTGCAAGTAAAAATGCTTTGGCTTTAGCTTATGCCGATGTTGAAGCCGCATTTACATATTACCTTAAGCACTATAACAATGGACGACCGATTATTATAGCAGCACATAGTCAAGGTACATTACATGCCGGTATGCTATTGAAAAAATACTTTGAGAAAACTCCTTTGCAAGAAAAACTGGTTGCTGCGTATATCGTTGGCTTACCTGTCGCTGAAACTTATTTCCAGTTTTTGGCTCCATGCACTTCGGCCGATGCAACCGGCTGTATTAATTCGTGGCGAACGTTTCGTACAGGTTATATACCGGACTACATAAAAGAAGAAAAAACAAAAAGTATAGTCGTTAATCCATTAAGCTGGACCAACACGGATTCATTGGTTTCACGAAAAAGGAACCATGGATCTGTTTTGTACAATTTTAATAAGCGCTATCGTCAAACTAACGGAGCAAGAATCGAACAAAATGTACTGTGGACCAACCGGCCGAAGTTTTTGTTTGGCTTTTTGTTAAAGACCAAAAACTATCATGCCGGTGATTATAATTTATTCTATTACTCCATTCGTGAAAATGTGAAGGAACGAATTGACTCCTATTGGACGAAGCAAACTAAACAAAGCAAATAATTACTTAATTGTATAAGCACCGATCTTTGTTTCTGAATTCTGGTTAATGCCGGCCAAAGCCATTACAATACTTGTTTTACTATAAATCAAGCCTACATTAAAAGCATAATAATATTGCAAATCGTACGAATCGGGGTTTTGCGTGCTTCCAAAAATGCTGAAACTTGGTGCCACTGTTACTTTGATTACATTTTTGAACGTGGTTCCGTTTACAACATAATCAATACCTTTCTCTGCAATTGTAAATACCAAGGTTGCTGTAACTGGAACAGATGATCCACCAAGCGTAATATTCACTGTTTTAACCTCTGTCCACGTTTGACCTTTCGCAAGTTTATCTTTTAAATACAGTAATTCAATAGTTTGATTATTCAACTCAGCAAACTTATTATAACGTAGGTACTCGCCGTTGAATTTGGCATAATACTCATTTACTGATGCAGAATTGCTTGCAACACTGTATACCTTCCCGTTAATAGTTGTATCTCTATTAAGAATGGTAACTTTAAAAGCACCCGCATTCGAACCCGTAACCGTGTAATTCCATTCACTGCCAACCGTTAAAGGCTGGTAGTCACCGGTAGTAGATGTATCGGGGGTAGAAGGCTTTTTACAATTGCCTGCACATAGAACAATAAAAAGGAGTGTACAAATGAAAAGCGTTTTTTGCATGGTTGGTTCTTTTAACTAAGATACTAAAACGCTTTTCACCGCTGCATGTTGTCTAAAACTCGCAATTCTTGGGTGTACGTGGAAAAGCAATTACATCTCTGATGTTGCCCATTCCTGTAACAAACTGTACAATTCGTTCAAAGCCAAGTCCAAAACCGGCATGCGGTACCGATCCAAAACGGCGTGTATCGAGATACCACCAAAGCTCCTCGGTGGGAATATGCATTTCTTTCATCCGCTGCTCCAGTTTTTCCAAACGTTCTTCACGCTGCGAACCACCTACAATTTCACCAATACCCGGTGCAAGAATATCCATTGCAGCTACTGTTTTTCCGTCGTCGTTCTGGCGCATATAAAAAGCCTTAATTTCTTTAGGGTAGTTAGTAACAATGACGGGCTTTTTGAAATGCTTCTCAACCAGGTAACGTTCATGCTCACTCTGCATATCAATACCCCATTTTACATCATATTGAAACTTTTTCTTTTTGTAAGCAGGTGATTGCAGTAAGATGTCGATTGCCTCCGTATAAGTGATGCGTTCAAAATTATTATTCACCACAAACTCCAGCTTTTCAATTAAGCCCATCTCGCTGCGCTTGTCTTGCGGCAATTGCTTTTCCTCATCAGCTAAACGTTGTGCCAAGAACTCCAGGTCTTCCCTGTTGTGTTCCATTGCATAGCGGATGATGTATTTGATAAACTCTTCGGCCAGGTTCATATTATCTTCCAGATCGCAGAAAGCCATTTCTGGTTCAATCATCCAGAACTCTGCCAGGTGACGTGCTGTATTGGAATTCTCTGCACGGAAGGTTGGACCAAACGTATAAATCTCCCCAAATGCCGTTGCACCCAATTCACCTTCCAATTGACCACTTACTGTAAGGTTTGTAGAGCGACCGAAAAAGTCTTCTTTAAAATTGACGGTACCATCTTCATTACGTGGCGCTCCGTCAAAAGGAAGAGTCGTTACCCGAAACATTTCACCAGCACCTTCAGCATCACTGGCGGTAACAATGGGTGTATGCATGTAAACGAAACCTTTTTCATTATAAAACTTATGGATCGCAAACGCTAATGCATGACGCAGACGGAACACCGAACCAAACGTATTAGTGCGGAAACGTAAATGCGCTATTTCACGTAAAAATTCAAGACTGTGTTTTTTGGGTTGAAGCGGATACTTCTCAGCATCACTATCACCGAGTATTTCAATTGAAGCCGCTTTTACTTCCAGCTTCTGTCCTTTACCCAACGATGGAATTACAATACCGGTAACCTTCAACGATGCAGACGTTGTAATACGTTTCAAAAGATCTTCTTCAAACAAGCCCAACTCCAGCACAACCTGCAGGTTATTGTTCGTACTGCCGTCATTCAACGCTATAAACTGGTTATTACGGAATGTGCGTACCCAACCCATTACTGTTACTTCCTGCTGTTGTGGCTCCCAAGTGAGCAATTCTTTGATTTTAACTCTTTTGTTAAACATATTCACTGAAATTTGAGCGGCAAAGATAACTACTGCAGTTACAGGATGTGAATGAAATCGTCGTAATCCCCGCCAAAACAGCGTTTCATCTACCTTTTCGGCAACAATAGTTTTTTTTCAGGTTTTACGATTTTCCCGTAACATTGCAGAGGAAACCGACCGATATTTAAACATCCGATCTTCCACAAGCTCATCAAATTCGGTCATTCCAAGTTCCCTTAACGTATCATTTCAAACTTACAGATCTAAAAAAGTCTTACGATTATCATCCGTGTTAATGAACTAAAATTTTTATGTACGACATCCTACAACTGAACGACATGCTCGTTCCCGAGCTGCTTGATATTGCGGAGCAGTTGAAAATTACCGGCGCCAAGAAAATGGACAAACAGCAATTAGTTTATAAAATTCTCGATAAACAAGCAGTTATGTCCAGCGAAAGCAAGAGCGCCGAAGACAAAGGCAAGCGTAAGCGTATTGTGAAAACAACAACATCTTCCGGCACCGAAGAAGCGATTGTAGAAAGCGGGGAGGAAACAAGGGAAGCTGCAGCACCTGCAGCGAAACCCAAAAAGAAAAAAGAAGACAGTCCTGCTCCTGCACCTGTTCTTAAAAAAACCATTAAAAAAGTAGAGAAACCCATTGAGCCCATTATCCCTCCCGGATTTACTTTACCCGGCGAAGATGATTTTGTTGCCGGTCCTCCGGAAATGGAGCTGAGTGAATTACTGAACGAATCGAACCAGGAAGGCGAAAACCCGCCGGTTGCAGAACGCCCGGCACCACAGCAACGCCATCAATACCCGAACAAACGTGAACAGGTATTCAACATCGAATTTGATGGTGTAATTCAGGGAGAAGGTGTCTTGGAAATGATGCCCGATGGTTACGGCTTCCTGCGCAGCAGCGATTACAACTATCTCTCAAGCCCCGATGATATTTATGTTTCTCCTTCGCAAATAAAACTGTTTGGTTTAAAAACAGGCGATACTGTGTATGGCTCTGTTCGCCCGCCTAAAGAAGGTGAAAAATATTTCGCATTATTAAAGGTAGACACCATCAATGGTAAACGTCCGGAAGAAGTACGTGACCGTGTACCGTTTGATTATCTCACACCTTTATTTCCGTTTGAGAAATTAAACCTTGCTACTACATCTAACAATTACAGCACTCGTATTATGGACCTGTTTACCCCCATCGGTAAAGGTCAGCGTGGATTGATTGTTGCCCAACCAAAAGTGGGTAAAACAGTTTTGCTGAAAGAAGTAGCGAATGCCATTGCCGAAAACCATCCGGAAGTATACCTGATTGTTTTGTTGGTAGATGAACGCCCGGAAGAGGTAACAGATATGGAACGCAGTGTGCGTGCCGAAGTTGTTGCATCTACATTTGATGAACCGGCGGAGAAACACGTAAAAGTTTCAACCATTGTTTTGCAAAAAGCAAAACGTTTGGTAGAGTGTGGCCACGATGTTGTTATTCTGCTCGACTCGATTACACGTTTAGCACGTGCACACAACACTGTAGCACCTGCAAGTGGTAAAGTATTGAGTGGTGGTGTGGAAGCAAATGCCATGCAGAAACCAAAACAGTTTTTTGGTGCGGCACGCAAAATTGAAAATGGTGGATCACTCACTATTCTTGCCACTGCGTTAGTTGATACAGGTAGTAAAATGGATGAGGTGATTTTTGAAGAGTTTAAAGGTACCGGTAACATGGAACTTGCGCTCGATCGTAAACTCGCCAACAGACGCATATTCCCTGCCATTGATATTGTTGCATCCAGTACACGACGTGATGATCTGTTGCTTGATAAAGACACAGCCAAACGTATGTGGGTATTGCGTAAACACATGTCTGACATGACAACGGAAGAAGCGATGAATACCTTGTTACAGCATATGCGTGGAACAAAAGACAATAACGAGTTCCTCATTAGTATGAACAATTAATTTCTTTCCTAAAAAACATCTTTCATGAAACAGTTATTTGTGTTTGTATTTTTCTTAGCTCTGCTGAGCTGCAGCGACAGCACCCAGCAAACAGACAATGAAAAAGAAAGCAGTGAAGCGAAACTCGAAATCAAAACAGATTCGGGTGAAGTAAAAATCAGTTCGGAAGGATTGTCTGTAGAAGGAAAAGATGGAGATTCTGTAAATATTAAAATTAACGCCGAAGACGGTATAAAAGTAGAGGGCAAAGATGGAAAAGTTGAACTTAAAACTGATGCCGGCGGAAAAATTAAATTGGAGAAGAAGGGAAAAGAAGTAAACATCCAGATTAAAGAAAATTAAAATAACAGTCCTGCATACGTGCGGGACTTTTTTGTATTACATGTTGCACCGCATCGGAAATATTTTTCGTGCCCTGGGCATTCTTTCGTTTTTGGTTATGGTTTACAGTTGGTTTTTTACCAGCGATCTGCAATCGTTTCTCGTAGCCAAACAACTAACCTTTGTATTCTTCAGCATCTCAATCTTCATTTGGATTGTTACACTCCTTGTTTCAATAAGGAATAAATAATTTTGCGTAGTATGGCTGTCAAAAAAATAACCATTGAGGAGTTTCTGCCACTCGCCGGTCGCCATCCCGTATTGGATGTACGCAGCCCCGGCGAATATCATCATGCACATATAGAACATGCGCACTGCTTTCCCCTGTTTACAGATGAAGAACGCAAAGTTGTGGGCACTGCTTATAAACAGGAAAGCCGGCAAAAGGCAATTAAAATTGGCCTTGATTATTTTGGCGTGAAAATGCGCAAAATGGTGGAAGAAGCCGAACAGATTGTAGATACACACAATGCTGGAAAGCGGAAAAAAAACAATAATGCCGGTTCAGAAAAAACCGTATTGGTGCATTGCTGGCGAGGCGGGATGCGTAGTGGGGCTGTTGCCTGGTTACTTGATTTGTATGGCTTCGAAGTATACACACTGGTTGGCGGTTATAAAACATTCCGCCGCTGGGCTCTTGATCAGTTTGAAAAAACCTACAGCTTTAAAGTGTTGGGCGGCTATACGGGCAGCGGCAAAACCTATTTACTGGACGAATTGCTGAAGAAACAGGAAAATGTAATTGACCTAGAGGGCTTGGCAAAGCACAAAGGCTCAGCCTTCGGAAATCTGGGTATGCCAGCACAACCTACGCAGGAACAATTTGAAAATTTGCTTGCACTTCGTTTGTGGACAGCCTCAATCAAAGAGCAGGCTATTTGGGTGGAAGATGAAAGCCAGCGGATCGGCGATGTAAATATTCCGATTAACTTATGGAAGCAGATGCGCCAACACCCGTTACTCTTTGTGGATATACCGTTTGAAGAGCGACTAAACTTCCTGGTAAATGAATACGGCAAACACGAACGTGAACGATTGGTGAATGCCATTATCCGCATTAAAAAAAGACTGGGCGGTCTTGAAACCAAAGAAGCGATTAATGCATTGATCGAGGACCGTGTTGCTGATTGTTTCCGTATTTTACTTACCTATTACGACAAGTGGTATCTAAAGGGCATGCATAATAGAGAACAACTTGAAGCGTTATTAGTACGAATACCCTGTAAAACCGTTACGGCATCCAATATTGATCTATTAATCCAACAGCCTGTACAACAGTAATTACAGGTTGTAAACAACCAGTACATGAAAAACTATTTACTCGTTCTGTTTCTTCTGTTAGGTGCATATTCTGCACAAACGCAGGTTGTAATCGGTGTTTATAAAGGTAAAATGGAAGTAGACAGTCCTAAATATACTGTTGATTTTGAACTGACCTTGAAAGAGAAGGACGGAAAACTGGTGGGTTATTGTCAACGCCTGTTTATTGTAGAAGATGTCCTGTACTATAACCTGGTCAAAGTAACAGCACGTATTGCCGATAGCGTTTTAATTGTAGAAGACGAAAAATCGGTTTCCAATAATTTTAAAGAAAAAACAAGCGGTGTTAAAACTGTGATGTTTTTTAAAATACAAACCGATCATGACACTGTTTCTGTTATGCCCGGCGAATGGAGCACTTCCCGTACAAAAAAGTTTTTACCGATTACCGGTTCTGTTTCAGTAAGCCGTGAACGGAACTATTTAGCCACACAACTGTATAAGCGCTTAGATGAAAAACAGCTTGGCAAGGAAATGTTGTTTGAAGAAAAAGTTCAACCGCAAACAAGTATAGCAGCCACGCAACCGGATCAAACAAAGAAACCTCAAACTGAACCAGAAACCAAACGAACTGACGTTGCTGTAACATCCGCAAAACCTAATCAGCCACAACCGATAAAAGATACTGCCCAGAAAACAACTGGCGCTCCAGTCAACAACAGTATTCAAACCAAACCTGCAGATATTGCCGTACAACAAAAACAACCAGCTATTAATCAGCCACAGTCGGGTAAAGACACTGTTAACACAACAGGCAGTACAGCGGTTAAGAACACAAACAAACCAAATCCAACAGATATTGCTTTACAAAACAAACCAACGATACCCGCACCCGCAATTCAACAACAATCAGCAGCTATTAAAGACTCGGTAAAAACAACTACTACTGCAAGTACAGTAAATAAACCAAGTGTTAACGCAACGAATGTAGCAGTTACTCAAAACAAACCGGTTCCTACACAACCTACAACAACTAAACCTGTAACAACCACAACAAATCCATCGCAGCAATCCGCTACTACAACTAATCCACAGCAACAAAAACCAACTAATACAGCTGTTACGAATAAACCACCCGTTACCGGTAATGGACAGCAACAACCTGCTACTGTCAACACTAAACCCGAAACCAAACCTGCTGATCAAAAACCAAATACGCCTGTTGCACCGGTACAACAACCGTCAACAATCAGCACCGTTGGCAATACCATTGTTCAACATAATACCGCTCAACCAACAGGCCCTTCAAAACAACCTGTCATAAATAACCCTGTTATTGTAAAACGTCAAACAGAAATTATCGATGCATTAGAACTTAGCGGAGACAGCATTACTCTTTCCTTATATGATAATGGAGAAATCGATGGTGACACCGTTAGTGTATTTGTTAATAATGAACTGGTTGTTTCTAAAGTGGGCTTAAAAGCAAGCGCCTACAAAAAAACCATCGCTATACAACCGGGTGAAGTAATACAACTAACCCTGTTTGCCGAAAACCTTGGCAGCATTCCGCCCAATACCGGATTACTGGTTATTACTACCAACAACGAACGCTACCAGATTCATTTCAGTTCAACACTCAATAAAAACTCGTCGGTTGTTTTAAGGCGTAAAGAATAACAATTTTATTTCAGGCTATTTATCATCTTTGTGCGATGAAGTTTGTTTTTACTTTATCGCTGATACTTGGCGTTCTCACTGCACAGGCACAAACCGTAGCCGGCTTATGGCGTGGGCGTTTTACCACTAACAATGCCCTGCAGTTATCAGCGAATTATAAGTACGAATTGCTCATTTTCCAGGAAGGCGATAAGCTATCCGGTTTTTCGTACTCCACCTTACTCGATGGAAATTTTTATGCCGTTTGTGAAATCAAAGGAACCCTGTTTGATGACTACATGGTGATTACTGAAACAAAAACGGTCTATGAAAATCCTCCCGGTGATAACAATAATTTTCAAACGCATATTCTGTTTCTGAATGCAGACGGAAAGGAAGCAACCGGCGACTGGAAACCGGCGACCAAACGTATTACCCAATTGTTTCAGGAAGAAGGGAAAACTTTTCTGAAAAAAGAAGAAGACCCATCGAAATCGGGACTGATTAAAATACTGGAACAAAAAAATGCGGTGGTTATAGCGCCGTCAACTCCCTCAACACAAAAAGAAACGACACTTCCCAGCAACATTCATAACGACTCGTTGAAACTAGCAACCCGTCCGCTAAACATTCTGCAAACCATCAGCATCAAAACCGACTCGGTTCTGATAGAATTATACGATGATGGATTGATTGACGGCGACAGTGTATCCGTCTTCTGTAATAACCGGGCCTTACTGAGCAAAGTAGCATTGAGTGATAAAGGGATCAAACAAACCATTGCTGTACCAACCGCTACTAATGAATTAGTTGTTTCGCTTTTTGCCGAAAACCAGGGAACCATTCCACCCAATACAGGCGTTTTGATTATTCGTGCCGATGATCAACGATATGAAATACGTTTCACTTCCGATACCAAACAAAGTGCTGCGGTTCGAATTAAGCGGCAATAAGCAATTCTGCTGTTACATTTGCGTATGACATCAGCAGAACCCATTCGACTTACACAATTTTCGCATGGTGCAGGTTGCGGCTGCAAAATTGCACCGGCTGTACTGGAACAGATCTTACAATCAACCATACCAATGGCAACCGATCAACGTTTGCTCGTAGGCAACAGCAGTAAAGATGATGCAGCAGTGTATGATATCGGAAATGGTATGGCCATAATTTCAACAACCGATTTTTTTACCCCCATAGTAGACGACGCCTTTACTTTCGGACAAATTGCATCTGCCAACGCCATCAGCGATGTATATGCAATGGGTGGTAAGCCTTTGCTGGCAATTGCTATACTCGGCTGGCCTGTTGAAAAGCTACCTGCTTCAGTAGCTCAACAGGTATTGGATGGCGCCCGTAGCATTTGTGCAGAAGCGGGCATTCCATTAGCAGGTGGACATAGTATCGATTCGCCCGAACCGTTTTTTGGCTTAGCTGTAAACGGTCTTGTTCAACAACAACACCTCAAACAAAATAATACGGCCAATGAAGGCGATGTGTTATTCCTTACCAAACGCATTGGTGTAGGCGTACTGAGTACTGCCGAAAAACGTGCTGTATTGAAAGAAGAACATGCGGGTATTGCTGCTGCACAAATGAAACAGCTGAATAAACTCGGCGAGCTCCTCGGACAACTCGATGCAGTAACAGCCATGACCGATGTAACAGGTTTTGGTTTACTGGGGCATTTAATTGAAATGGCCGAAGGAAGCAATCTTTCTGCAGTACTGAACTATCAGCATATTCCATTTATTGAAGCTGCGAAAGAATATGCAGCGCAACGCATTGTCCCCGATGCAACCTACCGCAACTGGAACAGCTACAGCAGCAAAGTAGCGTTCGGTGCAGGTGTTAATGTAATGGAAGCCTTTAATCTGTTACCCGATCCACAAACAAACGGCGGATTATTAATTGCCGTAAAAGCTGATGCTGTTGCAACTGTTCAGCAGTTACTAAAGCAACAAGGGTTGGAAACATTTATGCAACCGATCGGCACGTTTATATCAAAAGGGGAAAAAATAATTCAGGTAAATTTGTAACAGGTAACGGTCTACAAACTGCTTTGCAATTTTGCGTTTCACTATACTAAATCAACTTGTATGGATACCAAAACAATTTCATGGGTAAGTTATTTAACCATTATTGGATGGATTATTGCGTACGTGAGTTATACCAACAGTAACAACAAGCATCAACTCGCTGCTTTTCACTTACGGCAAAGCCTGGGATTGGTAAGCTGTGGTCTTGCGTTATATGCCGGCTTCTGGATGCTCGTATTTTTAGTGCCCATGCTTTCCTTTCTTATCTCACTCATCTGGATTGCACTGGTGGTATTGTGGGTGCTGGGCTTTATCGGCGCATTAAATGCAGAAGAGAAACCGGTGCCTGTTGTGGGAGTTTACTTTCAGCAGTGGTTTACATTTATCAAATAAAAAAGCTGCACATTATCTAACTAAAAGCTTGTCGATCCGTTCGGCAAGCTTTTTATCTTTCTCCGTAATAATATCACCGGCATCATGTGTGCTCAACCATATTTCTACCTTGTTCCACACATTACTCCATAACGGATGATGATTCATTTTCTCTGCTTCGATTGCTACACGGGTCATAAAAGCAAAAGCTTCTGAAAAATCTGCAAACTCAAATTTCCTGTACAGCTTATTGTCTGTTTCTATCCACATGGTTTTACGTTATTATCAAAGAATTAAATGCTGTTTATGCTTAATCTTTTCATTGTTTAATTCGACAACCAACTGTACCGCAGGTAAGGAGCGGATATCATTGATGAGGGCCCGCTCATCATCCTTCGACGGAAGATCTCCTTTAATTAACCAGAGATAATCAAGGTGTTTAAACTCCGGCAACAGATACTCACCGTCGTACTGATTTTTGTAGAGATAATAAACCAGTGCTTTGTGCGGCTCCTGGAATTCAAACACCGAAAAAAAATAATTGCGGTTCTTTTTTGTTAGCTGAATCTCGATTTCGTTGTTGATTCGGAAATCGAAACGCATAGCCTGGTTAACCTGCCATACAAACTGATGACTTTCGAGTGAAGCCATAATACCGAGGAGGAGCGTATCCTCAAAAAATTCTTCGGCTAATAACTCGTTATCAATTTTCAGTTTCATGTACCGTTTGTCTTACCGTTAAAACGCAATATCAAACTCAAGCTCTTTATCGCCACGCTTAACTTTCACTTTCGTTGCATCACCTTTTTTAAACTTACTCAAGGTTTGCATATAACTCTCTACCGAGCTGATATCAAACTCACCCAGCTTCACAACCACATCGCCTGTTTTAATACCGGCCTTCTCTGCAGCCCTTCCAGCACTCACACCATCAACTTTTACACCCGCACCGCTATAGGTATAATCAGGCATAATACCCATACTTACTGTAAAGCGTGCAGAGGTAGTTGTTTGTTGTTCCCTTGTTTTTGTAAAAGCAAGCTTGGGTTCTTTACTGGCTCTTGTAATTAACCGGTTGATATATTTTACAATCATTAACTGACCGTTGTAATTGATTTTATCAAAATCATCACTCGGCTTATGATAATCGGTATGTAAACCCGTAAAGAAAAACAGCACCGGTAAATCTTTTCTATAGAAAGAAGTATGATCGCTTGGGCCTGTACCGCTGCTATCGATCTTAATAGCAAAAGCAGGTTTCTTTTCATTGATCAAATTACCCCATGCAGGCGAAGTACCGATACCACCAATGGTGATGGTTTTGGCTGAATCGTTAAAACGACCAACCATATCCATGTTGATCATGTAATTGACGTTGGTAAACGGAATGGTTGGATGATCGGTATAATATTTTGATCCGTACAAACCCAACTCTTCACCACTGAACGCAATAAAAAGATAGTTGTTTGTTTTTACACCATCGAGTTTCAGCAACCGACTGATCTCCAGGAGAGCTGCCGTACCACTGGCGTTATCATCTGCACCATTGTGAATGGCAACGTCGCCTGTGTGTCTTGAGTTGTTATCTTCTCCATAACCCAGATGATCGTAGTGTGCACCAATGATGATGGTATTTGCAGCATTGTTATCGATATAAGCAGCCACATTATGTCCTTTTCGGATTTTATCGCCCTGTTCTACTTTCAGTTTTATATCCATCATGTGGCCCGGGTCAGCAGCCAGTTTATCACCGATTCGTTTTTGCAATACCAATACAGGAATTGTTGATAAGGCAGAACGGTCTTTCGCATCGTACTTTAACCCTGCGTCTTTCGTTCCACTATTGTAAATAATTAACGCAGTGGCTCCTTTCTGCACAGCATCTTTTTCTTTTGAACGGATAGCCGTTACCAGATCAAAATGAGGATTCTTTTCGTTTTCGCTCAGTAATTCTTTTATATCCCAAAACCAGGCATTGCCGCTTTCGTGTAAGCTGGCAGCAGCCACAGCTTCAATGGAACCGTTGGCGCTCCAGGCTAATGCAAAAAAGTCTTTCTCCGGCTTTAAATGTTCACCGTCAATAATAAAAAAGCTCGATGCAAGCAGTTGCTTTCCTTCGTTTACTTCAAAGGGTTGCAAAAAGCCTTTCTCACCTTTGGGTGTTAAACCGTTCTTTTCAAACTGCTGCATAATATAGGTATACGCCAACTCTTCACCTTTGGTGCCTGTACGGCGACCTTCCAGCTGATCGCTTGCGAGATAACTCACATGCGTACGAAGATTTTCAAGACTTACCTTATCGGCTTTACTTAATTTTTGTGCGTAAACAACAGTACTAAACAGGAATGCGAGGAAAACAAACAAAACATTTTTCATGAACGTATGAGCAATTTGGCTGTAAAGGTAAACAGATGCTTTGTTACTTATCGGCAGCAAACAAAATTTAAAGCACTGTTTGCAAACGCATCTGCGAATGTTTCCAAAGTTCGTAAATGACCACACAGGATTTGCTCCTACATTTGCACTTGCTTTCATGGCCACAAACACAATCCATATTGCTTTAGTTGGTAATCCCAACAGCGGTAAAACCTCCTTGTTTAATACCCTCACGGGCTTAAACCAGAAAGTGGGCAACTTCCCGGGGGTTACAGTTGACAAAAAATCAGGTGAATTTAAAATCAGTGATGATACAATAGCCGAGCTGATTGATTTGCCCGGTTCATATAGTTTATATCCCCGCCGGGCTGATGAATGGGTGAGTTATAAAGTGCTCATGAACCAGGATCAAGAGGTAAAAGCCGATGTGTTGATTATTGTGGCCGATGCCAGTACTTTAAAACGAAACCTGCTGTTTGTTTCGCAGATCATTGATTTAAAGATACCGGCTGTATTAACCTTAACCATGATGGATGTGGCCCGTAAAAAGGATATCCAGATTGATGTGAAAGCACTGGAGCGTGAGCTGGGCATTCCGGTTGTGCCGGTAAACCCACGGAAGAATAAAGGCATTGACCTGTTGAAAAAAACGGTTGAAGCTACAGCCAAACAACAGTACCGTCCGCCGGCTTTTGATTTTATATCCAATAAACAACTCGCCACAGAAGCAGTTACAGAAGTAAAAGATCTGTTACCACAGCTGAGCGATTATGCAGCCATTCATCACCTTATCAATCACGAATCGTTTCTGCTTTCGAACGAACTGCAGGAAAAGATTGAAGCTATTGAAGTGCGGAATAAAGTGCAGCACACCCGCATACAGGCCGAGGAAATTATGCAGCGTTACCAACGCATTAAACAGATTGTACAAAACACCATAACCGAAGTATCGCCGGTAAAGAAACAGCTCATTGCAGAAAAACTCGATCGGGTATTATTGCATCGTTTCTGGGGCTATGCCATTCTGTTAACGGTTTTGTTCCTGTTGTTTCAAAGTATATTCTGGATTGCGCAATATCCAATGGATATGATTGAGCTGTTTTTCCTCAACGTTTCCAATTGGTTCAGCAGCTGGTTACCGCAGAATAAATTAAGCGATCTGTTTATTAATGGTGTGCTCGCCGGGCTTAGCGGCATCTTTGTTTTTGTGCCGCAGATTATGATTTTGTTTGGTCTTACCACGATACTTGAAGAAACCGGTTACATGGCACGTATTGGTTTTTTAACCGATAAAATTATGCGTAAAGTTGGTTTAAACGGTAAGAGTGTAATGCCCATGATCAGTGGCTTCGCCTGTGCTGTACCGGCCATTATGAGTGTTCGGAATATTGAAAACAGGAAAGAACGTTTACTCACTATTTTGGTTACGCCATTGATGAGTTGCAGTGCACGTTTACCCGTGTACACAATTTTAATTGCATTGGTTGTTCCTAAAACATACTACCTCGGTTTTCTTAGTATGCAGGGTCTTGTAATGATGGGCTTATATGTTTTCAGTGTTGTAATGGCATTGGTAGTGGCTTATGTAGCCAAGCGTTTCATTAACATTAAGGAAAAGAGTTTCTTTATTCTTGAGTTACCGTTATACCGTCATCCACGTTACAAAAATGTATTGCTTACCATGATTGAGAAAGCAAAGATTTTTGTGTTTGATGCGGGTAAAGTGATTATGATCATCAGTTTATTACTATGGGCGCTCAGCAGTTACGGACCCGGTGATCGTTTGGAAAAAGTAACGGCTCAATACGAACAACAGATTGCGGCCAATCCAGCACTCACTGCACAATTAGAAAAAGAACGTGGTGCTGCACTGTTACAAAATTCATATGCCGGCATTATGGGTCAATATATTGAACCCGTAATTAAACCTCTTGGCTACGATTGGAAAATTGGTATTGCGTTGATTACTTCGTTTGCTGCACGTGAAGTATTTGTGGGCACCATGGCTACCTTGTATTCTGTAGACAGTGATGGTGCAGACGAACAAACACTCCGCCAGAAAATGAATGCAGCCGTTAATGCAAAAGGTGAAAAAATATATACGCTTGCAACCGGTGTTTCTTTAATGATCTTCTACTTACTTGCCATGCAATGTATGAGTACTCTGGCTGTTGTAAAAAGAGAAACCAACAGCTGGAAATGGCCCTTGATACAGCTGGGCTATATGACAGCCCTCGCTTATCTCATCAGCTTTATTGCTTATCAGCTTTTAAAATAATTACCAGCTTACTGTATTGCGAATACGATTCACGGTTTGATCGTAAACCTTTCGTATCAATTCGCCCATGGCTTCATCTCTTGATGGTAAGGGTTGATTATTGTTGCGGTTAATCAAGGTCCAGTCGCTGTCTTCCAACGCACGTTTATCGCCGGTGTATTTTGCATACTCATATGTATAACGATAGTTCGAGGGTAAACGATCCCACAATACCTGCTCCCTGTTATCGGTGTTGGTAATAATCACATTGAGATCGCCGGTTGCTGTTAAATCCCGTTCAGTTACATACACCGTTGCCATAACAGTTGTGTAGATGGGCTTGTTCGCTGTATCTTTTCCTGTTTCAATTTTCTTACTGCGGTTATAGTTTCTGCTCCTGTCGAGACTCTGATCGAAACGTACATTCCGCCAGATCAGATCCACCACGTAGTCGGGGCTTTTTCCATTGCGTCGCAATTCGTACTGGTCGTAAAAACGGGCAGGAATACTGTTCGATCCCTGGCCACCTAAATCACGAATCATGTTGCTGTGGTATTGACGGTCTCTTCCGTTTAACGATGACCAGCCAAAGTTTCCCATGCCCATTACATCGTATTCAAAATTATTCACCAACACCTGTACAATGCTTTTATCAAACGCTTCTTTCATGCGTACTGCCGCATCACGATAGTTGGGTACATATTGCTGTGCTTTATCGAAACCATAAAATGCTTCACGGTTACCTTGTCGTGTATTCAACAGCATTTGATCGGATGCATAGTAATAAAAGTCGTTGGCTGCGGAATCACGGGTAGCCATTAAGCGAGGGTAAACATTCACCGGTTTTACCGTACGGATGGCGTATGCATTACGGTTTACTATATCGTACATCCGTTGAATGCCTTCCAGCTCAGCAATGAGCTTATCCCATTTTGCAGGTACAGGATCGTATTGATAATTGGCCAGTCGTTGACTTGCCTTTAGGTAAGCACTGTTGTAAACGTTTAAAATATCGGCCATTAATTTATCATCACTGCCTTTCTTGTTTAAACGGTTTACCAGCGAACTTAAATCTCTTTCTTCGCTGACCATCCGGTTACTGCGGCAGGAATATAAACAGGCAATAAGAAGTAGAAAGGGTAAAACTCTAATCATAAAACGGTTGGTTGGTTATAGCATAGACAGTCACAACCCAAAACGGGTTGCCGTACTATAACGTTTTAACAATTCAAACTATTTTACAGGCTCGTGTAAAAACTACTGGCTTGCCTGCACAGAAGAAGGATCGAGCTTCCAATCGGCGAAGTCTTTATCGCTCCAGGTTGTAGGCCGTGCATGTACGCCGGCTGTAAAATCAAAATGCACATGGTTTACAGCTTTTGTTTCCAGCAGGTTTAATGCAGCAAAAGACAGGTACTGTTCTGCGCCGCTGTTACCTGCTCTTTCTGTAAGCCAGGAAGCTTCCGGAATTTTTACATACAAGGTATCACCTGCAAGGCGATCAAATTCCAGTTTCATTTCGCCGTAGGTTTTATTCACACCATTAATCAAAGCCTGTGCAACAGTAACAGAGTCGAGTGGTGCATAAATGCGTTTGCGCATTTCTTCTTCTGCACTGCAATCCCAGATAACAACGGTATCGGTTGCAAACCATTGTTGCGGTTGATTTACATCTGCAACTACATCGGGTTCTTTTGAAGCTTCGTTGTTACAGCCGATGATTCCTGCAACAAAACAGAGGAGGAGCAAGTAACGTTTCATGTGTACACGTTTAGGTTTTAGTTATTGGTCACATGTTATTCCCCATTCTTAATGGGTCATTTCATATCTTAAAGCTACTGAAGTGTGCTGATGTTGCGTACTGAATGTTTTAAATTCGTTCAAATTTTTAGTTATGGGTAAACGGAGCTCTTATCTGGACATAGTGCTGAACCCTTTTAACCTGCTGCGTACAAAACGCATTCTGCATGTGAACCCAACCGCTGTGCCGCAACGCACAGAACCCGACCACATTAACCTGTATGTTTACGATTACGATGCGGAAAACCTCTACGAAGAAAAACTGAAGGAAGTAAAAGATGCCTTTCGTTACAAACATTCTTCCAGTGTTACCTGGATTAATGTAGATGGCATTCGCCGGAAAGATATTGAAGAGATCTGCCAGCATTTTAGTGTACACCCGCTGGTGATGGAAGATATTATGAGCATTGGTCAGCGGCCAAAAATGGATGAAATTGACGGTGTTATTTTCTGTTTACTGAATATGCTTTACTTCAATGAAAAAGATTCGGCGGTTGAAACCGAACAGATCTCGATTGTACTGGGTAAACAGTTTGTATTAAGTTTCCAGGAAGATGCCAGCCGGGATGTATTTAATCCGTTGAGGGACAAAATACAATTCCGGAATAACAAGCTACGGCAAAGCGGTACCGATTATTTATTTTATGCACTCATCGACCTTATTGTAGATAACTACTTTGTGGTAATGGAAAAACTGAGTGATAAAATTGAAATACTGGAAGAAGATATCATTCGCCACCCCAATAACCGATCGCTTGCAAAAATTAACCAGCTACGGAAAGAAATGATTGTACTCAAACGAAATATTGCACCGGTGCGTGATATGGTGAATGGCATTCTCCGAAGTGAAAGTAATTTACTGGAAGAACGTACTGCTAAATATTTTAAAGACGTATACGATCATATTGTACAGGCCAATGACCTTGCCGAGAACTACCGTGATATGATGATGAACTTACACGATCTTTATCTAAGTAATGTAAACCTGAAGATGAATGAAGTAATGAAGGTAATGGCCATTGTTACCTGCTTACTGGCGCCGGCCACAGTCATTGGCGGTATGTTCGGGATGAACTTTGATATTATTCCTTATGCCCATCATCAGTTTGGCTTTTACCTTGCCTGTGCCATGATGATTATAATTCCAATCGTTATGCTATACATCTTCCGTAAAAGAGGTTGGTTTTAATCAATACCATTCAATACTTAGATATGAGATACATTTTACTGCTTGTCTTTTTTGCTGCATCTATTACAGCCTCTGCACAACAGGAGGAACAAAAATTAAAAGAGCTTGGCTTACAGTTACCACCTGCAAGTAAACCCATCGCCAATTATGTAAAGTATGTACGCACCGGTAACCTGTTGTTTCTTGCCGGGCATGGACCCACCAAAGCCGATGGAACGAATATTGTGGGAAAGGTTGGTAAAGATCTTACCGTTGATCAAGGATACGAGGCAGCCAAAATAACTGCACTGAGTTTAATTGCCACACTGAAGGATGCGTTGGGTGGCGACTTAAGCAAAGTAAAACGTATCGTAAAAGTAAACGGCTATGTAAATTGTTTACCCGATTTTACAGAGCAACCAAAAGTAATTAACGGTTGCAGCGATTTGCTGGTAGCAGTATTCGGCGAGAAAGGCAAACATGCCAGAGCTGCCATGGGTATGGTTGCCTTACCCAATAATATTGCAGTAGAAATTGAACTGGTGGTGGAAGTGGAATAAACTTAAAAATGCTCCATACTCTTGAGCATTTCATATTCTGTTTCGAAGCTGCGATGTTTAAACCAACCAATGATTCCGCCACCGCCCAACCAGAAACAAATTTCCAGTACCAGGAACAAAATACCCATGGTGTTAAAATAAAAACCCTGGAAGGCTTGGGGATCGAAAACAAACTGCAGCAGTTTTATTACTACCATACAAATTAACCCTTCTCTTAACACACCGTGAAACAGAATGTATTTCCATTTCGGAACGGTCCTTCTTTTTTCCCAATGTTTAAGGAACTTCCGTTGGCGGGGAGTAAGCCTGTAAGGATGGTAGTTACGAAAGTCGTTGAATGCCACTGATGTTTACGCAGTTGATTTTGGTTGTTTATAAATAGGAACAGTACTACAAGGTTCACCGTACATAATACTTTTTGCTACAGGTCGTAAACGGTTTGTTATCTCCATATACGCTGCTTCCGGTATCGGTTCATCGCCACAACCCTTTACAACAACCCGTTGGCCGCTGTAATTAGCAAGATCGAGTGTTGCAACAGCCTGCAACAATCTGTGCTTTTTCCATTCTTCTTTTGAGCCCAGGAACACTTCTTTTGCTGCGGGTTGCAGTAAAGAAGCCACCAACATATAAGCCCACATGGGAATAATGGCATCTGCACTGCAGGTTACCAACACCGATTGATCCTTAAATACCGAAAGATCTGTTTGTTGCAGTGCAGCACGAAACTCTTTTTCTTTTATAATCAAACCCATGAAGAGATAATCCTTCAGATCGAACAGCACAGGCTCTTCAACAGGCATCAGGCTTTCAAGATCAATTGTTTGTAAAGCACTTTCTGCAACACGGTTTACTATCACTTCACTCATAACAAAAAAGATTAGGATAGTAAAATTACTTCAAATATGCCATTTCCTTTTTTACGAAAGAACAGCATCGTAGTTTTTCATTGTTTCCATCGTAAAACTACTGTTAATAAAAATGGGCATAACTTAAGTTATGCCCATTGCCTTATTGGTAGAAAAACAGATTAATAGAACTTAATACGTCTGTCTTTTACAGTTGCTGCTGTGCGTAATGACTGTAAAGAAGCGTTGGCTGCACTTTGTTTCATGCCGCCTTCCATTTGTGCTCTGCGGTCGGTATACGCTGCATTACCTGCAGAAACGAGACCTACATTTTCGGTACGGAAAAGGAATACAGCAGAAGTACCTGCAACAGGCTCACCTACTTTTCCTTTATTCGCCGGGTTAAATGCAGCACCGGTTAATTTAGGTTCCATACCAACACCCGCAATAAACGGAGAATAGAACGAAATACTATCGGCACGCAAAACATTTGTTTTAAATGAAGTTGCTACCTGGTTCAAGTCTCTGTTGTTACCGATTTTAGAAATAATTTCCTGAGCTTTCTTTTGGTTACGGATGATACTTTCCACCTGTACACGAACTGTTTTCGCATCGGGTAAACCTTCTTCACGCTCTTCGGTAATTAAAGCAACAATTACTTTATCACCTAAAGTTGTTGGTTCAGATACATCGCCTGCTTCGTTTTCATAAATCCAACGAACCAGATTACGTGCACCACCCAAACCAATGATTGTATAATCGGTAGGACGAACCTCAGCGACACGGGGAATTAATTTCTTTTGCGTTACAGCCGCATCAAACTGTTTTGCATTACGAGCTTCTGCAGCAAATTGTGCAGCAGCTGTACTGGCACTGCTGATTGTTTCATCGCTTGGTTCTACTGTGCGTGAGAAGTAAGCAATTTTATAAGCAGGTTCAATTTTCTTCTGCTCCATGATTTCAATGTAGTGGTAACCGAAGTTTGTTTTCACTACTTTTCTTTCGCCCTGCTTACCGTTAAGTAAAATAAACTCACCAAACTCTTTTGCAAAGTTGGGTTGTTGAATCTGGATAGAAGTAAATGTCATTTCACCGTTATTTTCACGGCTGCCATCACTTTGCGGGTTGTACTTCTTCACCATATCTGCCCAGCTTGCACCAGCATTTACAGCATTCTTAATACTATCAATTAGTTTTGCAGCAGCACTGTCGCTCATAATTGGCTGACCGCTTTGCTGATCTACTGTAGCAACCAGGATGTGGCGGCACTTTACTGAATCGGGTAATTCTCTTTTTGCAATCATTTTTGCCAGAACATAGTTACCACCATCTGCATAAGGACCAAATACAGCACCGGCAGGTAAGTTGCGGATTGAATCTGCATTAGGTACCTGCATGGTTGATTTCAACACATACCCATCAAAGAAAGGTGTAGTTGAATTATTGGCAATGATAAACTGTGCAGCATCAGTAGCTGATGTAAATGCATCTTTCACTTTTACCACTTCACTTAAAGCAGCAGCACTGTCTTTACTATTAGGAGCCGCATCAAACACTACATACGAAATGCTACGGCTTTCTGTTTGCTTAAATTCGTTCTTATGCTTGCGTACATACGCATTAATATCTTCGTCTGTAACCTTTACAGCGCTATCGCTGATTGATGTATAAGGAACAGCCACATAACTGATAGAAGCAATACTGCTTTGATCGTTCAGTTCTTTATCGCTTAACCATTTCGGATAAAATACTGCACCTGCCAATAAAGATGCATACTTCATACGTAATCCGTTCTGGATAAGGTAATCGATAATATTACGCTCTACGTATACACGTTGCGGATCGTTTGCCTTTTTCTTTTTTAACGAATTGATAAACTGGCGGGCAGCAGCCGGATCGTAATTACCGTTTGCATCTTTAAACTGTTGTGCCAATGCAGGCGGAGGGTTTGTACCATACAATGCTTCTTCGAGATCAGCAGCACTGAACACCAAACCTAATTTATCGTATTCGTTTGTAAGAATAATTTCTTCCACTTCATTATTCCACAGCATTTCATTTAACTGCTGACGCATTTCATCGTTTACATCCATTCCCTGCGAACGGTAACTGTTCTCCATTTCTGATAAACGCTCACTAAAACCGGTTACATCAATATCTTTTCCGTTAACCGTACCAATTGAAGAAGGTTGCGAACCACCACTGCGGCCACGGCCGGCAAAATAATCTGTAAGAATAAATCCGATAAGGCTCAAAGCAATCACAGCAATACTCACAGCTGCATACTTTTCACGAATCTGCTGAATAATGGACATAATAATATATTGTTCGTTATAAAAGTGAGCGGCAAAAATAGGGGAAAAAGAGGTTTGAACAAATTGTGGAAAACTCCCGTAAACAGCACAGGACAAAGGTTTTAGAAAAAAAGGGTCCGTGGTTTCAAAACCGGTAAAACAGAATTCACAATGGCTATGTGTATAAACGGGGTTTCCTGTGGATTACATCGATGCAAAACGGGGATAACCCGGTGAACGAATAGTGAAGAGAATAAACCGATAACCGAAGCACCCAAAACAACGTTTACAACCTGGGGTTTATCCTCATTTCAAACACAGCTTTATGCGGTGTATTTATATGTGAACTTGTACAACCCTTTTTCAATCCACCAATGTGCATAAGCAGGCAAAATGCTTTCTGTTGCTGTATTTGCTTATGTGGATGAGTTGGGAATAACTGTGTATAAACATGCCATCACTAACTTTGCAAACGAAATGGATGTACAGATATCCACTAATTCACACCCATAATAGTATTAGATTATTAAATAAATAAGTATCTATTAAGATATACTAAGGCAAAAAGCACAAAATTTTTTGAAGTAGTTTCGAGTCAAATTTAAAAGCAGCATCATGAGTACAATGCTTGTTACAGATCTGAAGGTGAATGTAGAAAAAAACGGATTCTTAAACATAGAATTAGATCCCGAACTGGATTTGTTTGCAGAAATAGAGCGTTTGAAAAAAGAAAAAAATGCAATTATCCTGGCGCACTATTACCAGGAGCCCGATATACAGGATGTGGCTGATTACATTGGCGACAGTTTAGGGCTGGCGCAAAAAGCCCAAAGCACCGATGCCGATCTGATTGTGTTCGCCGGTGTGCATTTTATGGCCGAGACAGCCAAGATCCTCAACCCAGGCAAAAAAGTGGTGATCCCCGACCTGAAAGCCGGTTGTTCGTTGAGTGATAGCTGTCCGCCCCCTTTATTTGCACAGTTTAAGGCCCAACACCCCGATCACCTCGTGATTTCCTACATCAACTGCAGCGCCGGCATTAAAGCCCTGAGCGATATTATCTGCACCAGCAGTAATGCCCAAAAGATTGTGGAAAGCTTACCGAAAGAGCAAAAGATCATTTTTGCGCCCGATAAAAACCTGGGAGCCTACATCAATAAAGTTACCGGCCGGAACATGGTGTTATGGGATGGTGCCTGTATGGTGCATGAAATTTTTAGTGTGGAAAAGATCACGAAGCTGAAATTACGCCACCCCGATGCGAAAATCATTGCCCACCCGGAGTGTGAAGAACCGGTTTTACGCCTAGCCGATTATATTGGCAGCACCACCCAGCTGTTGAAATACACGGAAAAAGATACTGCTACCGAATACATTGTGGCCACCGAAACGGGTATTCTGCACCAGATGATGAAGAGTACGCCGCATAAAACCTTTATTCCGGCACCGCCGAATAACAGTTGTGCCTGCAACGACTGTCCGCATATGAAACGGAATACGCTGGAGAAAATATACCTGTGTATGGAGTATGAAGTGCCGGAAATTACAATGGATGAAGAGCTGCGCCTGGCTGCAAAAAAACCGATTGACCGTATGCTGGAGCTGAGTGCTCAGTTTGGATTGGTATAAGGGATGAACATAAAAAAAGGGGCCAGATAGAAATCCTGCCCCGTTTTAAAATCCAATATCCTATGAAAAACCGAGTGTAAGATAGAAACGATTTTGACAATGTGAAAGAAATCGCCCTCTTTTTTTTAAAGATTAGCGGTTTTTACGTACCAGCTCACGGGCCTTTTCCAGATCTGCCGCTGTATCGATGGATACACCAACCGGTTCGGTAACAGCCATACGAATGCGGAAACCGTTTTCGAGTAAGCGCAACTGCTCCAGTTTTTCGGCCTGTTCGAGCGGTGAAACCGGAAGCTGAATAAACGAGAGCAAGGTATTTTTGCGGTAACCATAGATGCCAATATGTTTATAATAAGGAACGGCAGCAGCCACATCCCGCTTAAAAGGGATGGTACTGCGGCTGAAATACAGTGCATCCATCTGCTTATTAACCACCACTTTTACACAGTTAGGATCGGTTACCTGTTCCGCATCGGTAATGAGATGCATCAGCGAACCCACATCCACCGAAGCATCGCTGAACAAGGCACATAATTTTTCCAGCGATTGTTTTTGTACAAAGGGTTCATCGCCCTGCACATTCACCACCACATCTGCTTCCATGTGCATTACTGCTTCTGCAATACGATCGCTGCCGCTTTCGTGTTCTTTTTTACTCATCACCGCTTTGCCGCCGTGCCGGTTAATTTCATCATAAATAACCGAACTGTCGGTTGCAACCAGTACTTCACTGAACAAACCGGTGGCCACCGTATTTTCATAGGTGTGGCGAATGATGGTTTTATCGTTAAGTAACTGCATGAGCTTTGCAGGAAAACGGGTGGCCGCATAACGGGCCGGTATAACAGCAATAATACGCATGCAACAAAAGTAACAGAAGTTTTTGCACAGCGTATACCGCTGTTTGTGTGTAAGGAAAGGAAGTGCTCTGCGTTTCTGTAACGGAAGAATGCACACAAACCGATACATTTGTTTAACAACTAAACACAAGCCATGCATCGTTTAAAACTGTTTTCGTTTGTACTTGCTACTATTTGTTTTATTTCTGCCGCCAGCCCAACAAAGAAGAAGAAATGGATTTCGTTGTTTGATGGTAAAACACTCAGTGGCTGGAAAGTAGGTGCCAACGCCGAAACATTTAAAGTAGAAAACGGAGCTATTGTAGTAAACGGAAAAGTGGCTCATCTTTTTTACGATGGTGATGCCGGTAACCACGACTTTAAAAATTTCGAGCTAAAGCTCGATATTATGACCATGCCCGGCTCCAATTCCGGTGTATATATCCACACCCAATACCAGGAAAGTTCGTGGCCAAAGAAAGGGTATGAAGTACAGGTCAACAACACCCATACCGACTGGCGCAGAACAGCCGGTTTATATGCCGTGCAGGATGTAAAAGAAGCACCTGCCAAAGACAATGAATGGTTTACCATGCACATTGTTGTAAAGGAGAAAAACATCCGGGTATATGTGAATAAAAAACAAGTGGTTGATTATACCGAACCGGCAAACGCTGTACGGGAAAAAGGCATGGAAGGACGCTTACTCAGCAGCGGTACCATTGCCTTACAGGGCCATGACCCCAACAGTAAAGTGTTTTACAAAAACATCAAGCTTAAAATAAACGACTAAGCCTTTACAGCTGCGGGTGCATGAGCAAACTGTTTGTATTTACCCAGCAGCTTCCCCACAAAATAAACAACAGGAACCACCACTGTTTTTACAAAAGCCGGCATGTCGGTTATATCAAACTCCGATTTATAACGGGTGGCTAAAAAAGCAATTTCAAACAAAGCGGGCTTTGCAGTACCGCTTTTTTGTTGCGCTGCAAATAACGACGACAGAAAGAAAACGGTATTGTAAGCCGGTTGTACATAGCCTTTGCAATGCAGTATATCGGTACCTGCATTCCAGAAGCGATGCGGGATACCCCGTTTGAAAAAAACCGTATCGCCGGGGCCGGCAAACTTTTTTCCCTGTCCTGCTATTTCGTAACCAAGGTTGCCGTTTACAACGGTAAACACTTCATCCTGTAACCAATGTGTGTGCATAACCGGGCCGATGTTTGGCGCCACAAAATTTTCGGCGAGCAGTTTTTCTCCTTCGGGGTGAGGAACCACTGCGTGAAATATAATTTTTTCGCCGATGGGGTTTTCGATGCTGTGTGGTAAGCTGATGTGCATAGCTGTAGTTTGTTTATACAGCGAAACTATTGTGCGGCAGGCCGGCCTGCCAGCAGAAAGCGATGAGTTGTGCGGACTGTTGTATGAATTGAATAAAGCAATCAGCTTTCGTAGAATTCGATGGGTAAACCATCGGGGTCGGCAATAAAGGTGAAACGTTTGCCGGTAAATGCATCAGTACGGATGGGCTCAGCTATCACCTGCTGTTGCTGCAATTGTGTAATAACATTTTCAAGATCGGTTACAGCGAAAGCCAGGTGACGTAAGCCACAGGCCTCGGGCCGGGAGGGGCGTGCGGGCGGAGCCGGAAAAGAAAACAGTTCGATGATATACCGACCGTTTAATGCCAGATCGAGCTTGTACGATTGCCGTTCGGCACGATACACTTCCTGCAAAACAGTAAGCCCCAGCACTTCGGTATAAAAACGTTTCGATACTTCGTAATTGGAACAGATGATGGCGATATGATGAACAGCGTTGAGCATGGCCGGTAGTTGTGCTGCAAAGATGCGGTGAATCAAAATATCAGCCCGGCTATATAGCCAACTATGCATATTGCAGAGCCGTATTTACCATGCTTTTAGCTGTCTTTAAACTGGTGTAACAGTCGCCAAAGCAACGGAGGATCAACGGAGGATGAACGAAGGATGTTTGCTTTTTCATGATCGTTTTTTTATCTTGTTTATCTACTAAAGATGACCTATGGCAAAACAATATCAAAACCCGCTAACGAAAGGCCTGCGTGGACAGGTAGGTAAACAGCTTGTGTTTAAACAATATGGTTCTAAAACCGTTGTAAGCAAGTACCCTGATATGAGCACTGTGCAACTCAGTGCATTACAAAAAGCCAGCAATGAGCGTTTTGCTGCAGCTGTTGCGTATGCACAAGCGATTAATAATGATCCTGTGCAAAAAGCTGATTATGCGAAAAAAGTGAAGAAGGGACATACAGTATTTCACTTTGCGATAAAAGAGTTTTTAAAACAAGTGAGTGGTGAGTAGTGAATTGTGCAAGCACAATTTGTATTCTTGTTACTTTTTGCTTGTCCAAAAAGTAACCAAAAAGGACCCAGCAATCAATATACAGCCTGATTGCTGATTTACGCCTTGATTTAACAATGTACTACTGTAATTAATTGCTTCTGTAATCACACGATCATCCTCAATTTGAACTACTCATTATTTTGTTGGTATCTACTAAAGGTTAACCGAACGAAATTTTTTAACAATCAGGTAGACCTGGGAAGGCAGTAATTATGTTGCCGCCGGCGTTGGTGATGATTGTGATGTGTGTGGCGGGTAGACTATTGCGATCGAAACCGATTTGTTGGTTGGTTTGCAGGGTGCGTTGAAATGTTGTTTTTCCTGGTACCGGAGTAACGGGCATGTGCTGCGCTTCTTTGATGAAATGGAGTATTTCGATTCATGCGATGTGGAACTTTCCTGCATCGGGATGGCGGGGTATTTTGTAGTAATGCCGTTCAAGGATATGTGCCAATGCTGATACGCTTAAATAATAAGTGCCGGAACGGATTTTTCGTTTACAAAGCACCGGTATGCTGTTGTAGGTTTCGTGACAAAGTTCATCGAGCCAGGCTTGTGTGTCGGCGAGGGTGAAGATGAGTTTGATGAAGTGTGCTTCGTTGAACATCGAAAGGCTTTGGTTTAACGTTTTACTTTCTGCGGCGAGGATACCCCTTCCATTTTTTGTACCACCAGTTGAAGTAATTATCACGCCAGCGGGCATGTTTTGTGATAAACTTTTCTTTTGCATTGTTGGGCCATAGCATGTTGATGGCTTTTATTTCATTCATCATGCTGCGGATGTCTTCTTCTGTATAGTATTCCTGTCCGTAGTGCATGGCAATGATGTATTCCTGCAGGTGTTGTCTTGCCTGTTCTTTGTCTTCACTTTGGAAACTGCTGTAGCTGCAGTTTTCCATGAACCAATGGAGCATGTCGTTTGGTGTAGTGTTGAGGAGTTTGCAAAGAAGCAGGAAGCCGTACGGCAGGTGAAAACGAAATTCCTGTGTGCGGCTGTAGTGGCCGGTTTGCCATTTGATGGGGGGCTTTGGCAATTTGCGGGGGAGCCTTGGAGTGTTTTTTGTAATGAGCATAGCAGTGAATGGTGAGTTGTGAATAGAACGTTTAAAGAGAGTACCTTTCTGCGAAGGGACAGATATAGAAAAGGTTTTTCACAAGCAATTTGATTACTTCCAACTTCCCGGATGCATTGTATTACAAAGAACCCTCGTTTTGTAGCGGTAACCTACCACAGATGATTGTATTTTACCATGAAAGGTTGGTAGTTTACGGAACAGCAAAAAGCATTTTAAAAGCAAACAGAAATAATTACTTTAGCAGTATGACAGAAAAAATAATTCATGAAGGAAGAAATGTGAAACGCATACGAGAGATACTGGGTGTGAAGCAGGATGCGTTGGCGATGGAACTGGGTTTGAGCCAGCAGGCGGTGAGTGCGCTGGAACAGAAGGAAAAAATTGATGAAAAGATTTTAGAAGATGTGGCGAAGGTGCTGAAGGTTCCTGTTGATGCAATTAAAGGTTTCAATGAAGAAACTGTATTTAACATTGTAGGCAATACATATCATGATCATGCTGCGTCTGTTCATTATAGTTTCAATCCGATTGAAAAAATAGTTGAATTGTATGATAAACTGATGAAAGAAAAAGATGAAAAAATTGCCTTGCTTGAAAAGCTGCTGAACAAATAATTGTGTGTAACCCCGGCTTTAAGCCGGGGTTTTTTCTATTACCGCCTCTTTTATTTTTGAAAAATAGTGCGGAACTTACTGTTGCATTGTAAAGAGCGCTACCATGACCAACATCGTTTACCGCCTGGTTGTACACCGGAACAAGCCCCGCATCCTTGTACAGTTTGCACCTAACAAAACATGGAATGAACGCATCAAACAGGTGCCGGGAGCGCAATGGAGCAGCACACTAAAAGGCTGGCATATACCTGATACAGCAGAGAACCGGAAAAAATGCAAGCTACCGCCTGCAACAGCAGTTGCCGTACAACAGCAAAAAGTTGAACGCTCCGTTATTCGTTTATCGGCCAATAACAAAGGGCAGTTGCTTTTATACCTTGAGCAGCTGGCATTAAAAAAATACAGTAACAGCACCTTACAAACCTACCGGAACGAGTTTACACAGTTGTTGCAACTCCTGGGAGATAACCGGGTACAGGATCTTACGGCTGCGCATCTCAAACGTTATATGCTGTACTGTGCGGTTAAACTACAATTGAGTGAAAACACATTACACAGCAGGCTAAACGCACTCAAATTTTATTTTGAGCAGGTATTAAAAAGAGAAAAGTTTTTTTGGGAAATACCGAGGCCAAAGAAACAGCAACAATTGCCACGTTTTTTTAATCAACAAGAGATAACAGCAATTATAAAAGCAACCGACAACATTAAACACAAAACAATGCTGATGCTTACTTATGCGACCGGTTTGCGTGTTAGTGAAACGGTAAAGCTTCGTATAGAAGCAATAGACAGTAAGCGGATGTGTGTATTTGTACAACAAGCCAAAGGTAAAAAAGACCGGATTGTGAGTTTAAGTCCTGTATTACTTGTATTGTTACGGGAATACTGGCAACAAGCAAAACTGCCGAAAAAGGGCTGGTTGTTTCCCGGGCAGACAGACGGAGAGCCTTACAGCAGCCGCAGCTTGCAATTGGTACTTGCAGCAGCGAAAGAAAAAGCCAAGGTGCTAAAGCCCGGCAGTGTACATGCATTACGCCATAGTTTTGCTACACACCTTCTTGATAAAGGAACGGATGTAACCATGATTATGAAGCTTCTTGGGCATAACAATATTAAAACAACCATGCGTTACCTGCATGTAACCAACCGGGATCTGCTGCAAGTAATGAGCCCACTGGATGACCTTGTGATTTAGCGTAGAAAATACTACAGGAGAACTCATATTGGCTGGTTGTATTTGCGAAAGTTTTTTGAGGGAAAACAATATTTTTAACTAATTGAAAATTAGCAATGAACAAAAAAATGCGAAAGTTTGCAGGGATAAAACTTTCGTATATTTATGCGTTATGTGCCATACTGCCCAACAGTTACACCAGCGTTGGGGCGACAGTAAAAATGTTCTTTATCATTTAGGTTTGACTTGACCCAAAGCCCACATCGGCTTGACGTTCTTTGTTCAGCTTTTGTAC